>Ga0209142_1000312_pt1 | contig 38700 bp, 34 predicted proteins | sample SaaInlV_120m_DNA_FD_184678 | JGI IMG/M metagenome (GOLD analysis project Ga0209142, IMG submission 184678) | Marine microbial communities from expanding oxygen minimum zones in the Saanich Inlet - Saanich Inlet SI074_LV_200m_DNA (SPAdes) (version 2) | ecosystem: Environmental > Aquatic > Marine... | reverse complement strand
GTGACCACGTTGTCCGCATGATCCAACTCAACTCTATCCATAAACATTTTGTATCTTTCATTGAAACCAACATCGAAGAAGATGGCTCCATTACCCTCTCCAATGACGGCAACGGCATTGATATCGCAAAGCATCCCGAATACGACCTATGGATTCCTGAGATGATTTTCGGTCATCTACGCACATCTACCAATTACGATAAAACCGAAAAGCGCATTGTTGGCGGCAAAAATGGATTTGGATTCAAGTTAGTGCTTATCTGGTCTTTGTATGGTCGCGTGGAAACGGTTGACCATGTAAGAGGGTTGAAATACGTCCAAGAATTCCACAACAACTTGGACAAGATCGACCCTCCCAAGATTACCAAAGTTCCAGTAAACTCAAAATCGTATACAAAGGTTACCTTCAAACCTGATTACAAACGTCTTGGAGTAAATGGTCTGACTTCTGATATGATGGCCCTTCTTAAGAAACGTGTATATGATATTGGAGCCGTTACCGACCATTCTATCAAAAAAATTAAGGTGTTATACAACCAAACACCTATTCCCGTCAAAAATTTCCAACAGTACATCGACCTATATCTCGGTGATAGAGGTACAACTAAACGTGTATATGAGAAAAACGACGACAATGAGCGTTGGGAATATGCAGTAGCATTGTCCCCTACACACGAATTCCTACACGTGTCTTTTGTAAACGGCATTTGTACATTCAAAGGCGGCAAGCATGTCGACTACATTACCGGACAGATTGTTCGCAAACTGTGTGACTACATCGAGAAAAAAAAGAAGGTCAAGGTCAATGCTTCATCGATCAAAGAACAACTTATCTTGTTCTTGCGTTGTGATATTGAAAACCCGTCATTTGATAGTCAGACGAAGGACTATATGAACACGCCATCTGCTAAGTTCGGATCAACATGTAATATTAGCGACAACTTTATCGAGAAGATTGCGAAGATGGGCGTTATGGAAACTGCTTGTTCCCTAACGGAAGCCAAGGAAAACAAATTGGCGAAGAAGACCGACGGTTCAAAGACGAAGTCTGTAAGGGGCATTGCGAACTTCATTGATGCGAATCTTAGCGGCACAGCGAATTCGAAGGATTGCATCTTGATTTTGTGCGAGGGGTTAAGTGCTATGTCTGGTATTGTATCTGGACTGTCTAGCGATGACCGAAATGTAATCGGTATCTACCCATTGAAAGGTAAGTTATTGAATGTTCGCGGGGAACAAGTGAAAAAAATCGCAGAAAACAAGGAAATCAATGATATCAAAAAAATCATGGGTTTGGAAACCGGAAAAGAATACGACACCATTGAAGAGGTGAATAAGTATTTGCGTTATGGTAAGATTATGTATATGACCGATCAGGATTTGGATGGTTCACATATCAAAGGACTGTGTATCAATATGTTTCATAGCGAGTGGGCATCCTTAGTCAAGATACCTGGTTTCATTTCGTTTATGAACACGCCCATTTTGCGAGCAAAGAAGGGTTCACAGGTGAAACTGTTTTATAATGACGGCGAATATAACGAATGGAAGAATTCATTTGGTCCACAAGGACCTAGTGGATGGAATGTAAAATATTTTAAGGGTCTGGGTACATCGACGGCGACAGAATTCAAACACTATTTCGCAAACAAGAAAATTGTAGATTTTGTACATACCGGCACAGACAGTGATAATATCATCGATAAGATTTTCAACAAAAAACGCGCGGATGACCGCAAGGTGTGGTTGGAAAATTACGATAAAGATGCCTATTTGGATACCAGCCATTCAACTGTTCAATATGAAGACTTTATTAACAAAGAGATGATCCATTTCAGCACGTATGATTGTGCTCGTTCCATTCCAAATATGGTAGACGGATTGAAAATCTCTCTTCGTAAAATTATGTATTCTGCTTTCAAGCGTAGACTTACAAGCGAAATCAAGGTTGCGCAGTTTTCAGGATATGTTTCGGAACACAGCGCATATCATCACGGTGAAGCCAGTTTGAATGGAGCGATTGTGAACATGGCTCAAAACTTTGTTGGTTCCAACAACATTAATGTATTGGAACCTAATGGTCAGTTTGGAACACGCCTTCACGGTGGTGATGATAGTGCATCGGAGAGATACATCTTCACTATGCTGAACCCCCTTACTCGCTCTATCTTCCCAGAGGCAGATGACCCAGTGTTGCAGTATTTGAATGATGATGGAACGATTGTCGAGCCTGAATATTATGTTCCCATTATTCCTTTCGCATTGATGAACGGTATCTCGGGCATTGGAACTGGTTTCTCTTGTTCGATCCCTTCCTACCAGCCGCGTCAAATAATTGAATATCTACAAAACAAGTTGAAGAGCGGAAATGCGAAAGCGTCCGAGTTTGTTCCTTATTACGAGGGGTTCAAGGGGTCGATTAGTAAATTGATTGATCAAAAGTATCTCATCAAAGGTCTATATGAAAAGATTGGCGATGATAAAGTCCGCATCACAGAATTGCCTGTCGGAACTTGGACAATGCCTTATACCAGTTTCTTGGAAGGTTTGATGGATGGTGTTGTAGATAAAAACGGCAAGCGTAGCCCGTCGCAGATCCGCGACTTTACATCGATTTCTACAGAGGTGACCGTTGACTTTACAATCACTTTCCCAAGGGGCAAGTTGAACGAGTTACAAGCAACTGAAGATGCGAATGGTATCAACGGTGTGGAAAAACTATTGAAACTATCCACTACGGTCAGCACTACAAATATGCATATGTTCAATAGCGAATGCAAATTGCACAAATACGCAAACGTAGAAGAAATTATTGACGACTTTTACAATGTGCGTATCCAACTCTACCAAAAGAGAAAAGCGTATTTGATCCAAGAAATGGAAAGTAAGTTGGTGAAGTTGTCGAACCGTGCGAAATATATCCAAGAAACACTTGCCGGAACAATTGACCTTCGTCGCAAAAAAGGCGAAGTCGTCACGAAATTGCTTCAAGACAAGCAATATGCGATGATTGATGGCGACTACAAGTATTTGATTAAGATGCCTATGGATTCCGTAACAGAAGAGAATGTCGAACAGATTATGAAGGAAAAGACCGACACGGAGCACGCGTTGGATGTATTGAAAAAGACCACGGTAGAGAAGATGTGGTTGAAGGAATTGGACAAGTTGAGCAGTGAATATGCAAAATACAAGACGAAGCGCGAGAAACTGCAAATAGGCGAACCAAAATCGGCATCATCAAAGGCAGTCAAGACTAAAACTGCAACGAAGGTAGTAAAGAAAGTGTCCAAGACGCCCATTCAAAAATAGATAACAAATAGTCCTATAAACATATTTTAATTGTAATATTTCATAATTTTTCTTGTAAACTTATGAAATCAGTGAAGCACGTTTGCATTTACTTTTTTTTCTTATCCTTATCAGCCTTTCCCTTATCAGCCTTTCCCTTATCAACCTTTCCCTTATCAACCTTTCCCTTATCAACCTTTCCCTTCTTGTATTCCTTCGCTCCATCCTTCAAAGCATCTTTGAATTGGTAGTCTTTGTTCTTCTCCTTCTTCTCGTGATAGAATTTGGTCACAAAATCAGTCCACGCGCTCATAGTATATATTATAAGGTACAAAATATATTATAGAAATTTTTATTTTATCAAATAATTGATAGCCAATGTTCCTATCCCCAATGAAAGCAACACACCATGAGTAACATACACGGCGTGCGTGAGCATCAAATAAATATTCTCTTTTTTTTGATCGGGATTATGTTCTAAATATTGTTTGATATCTCCATTCAATATATAATTCATTGTGAAGGATAACAGCAAAAACAACAAACTAATGCTTATCAAGATTGCATCATACATTGGCGTTTTCCCTCGGTAAACCCGAGAATACGCTAATGCACCAAAAGATAAAGATGTGTATAATCCTACATTGCGAAATGCCGAGTGAAAATACATATCAATTTCTTTTTCATTTGATTTATTCATTTTGATTTTTCAACTATTGTATATAGATTAGATATATTTTTACATTGGTCATTTGTTAGTATACAGATGATTTTATATACTTCATCACAACCAATGCACAACAGTATGCAAATGATATAAATAGTGATATTATTGTATTATGTGGTGTCAAGTGTAGATACTCTAAAAAGATGTATTATTTTTCAAACTCTCTAGAATTTTTTGCACTATTGGACATTTTTAAAAATGTCCAATTTTCATTTTTGTGAGAAAGTCTTTGGAAAAGAAAAGTTGAAAAACGGGTTCATAGCATAATGCAGTGATTTCTATTTTTGCGTGGGATATTTGGCTGCATACTTTTTTTTATTATTTTCTCAAAAACCAATTTAGGAGATTTTTGTGTTAGGATATTATACCTAACAATCCTAATGAAAAAATCTCCAAAAATATCCTATAAATTTATTTGTGAAACGTGTGATTATAAATGCAGCAAGAATAGTGAATATACCAAACATCTGTCCACTGCAAAACACAAAAACCTAACAAATCCTAACAAAAAATCTCCAATTATTTATAACTGCAATTGTGGTAAGACATATAAACATCGGTCGACATTATCTGCACATAAACGTGTATGTATTGAAAGTCTAATCGAAGATGAACAATTTGAACATAATCAAGAATTCGCCCCTCTCTCAAACAAACCCGAAATTGTTGATTTAATAATTCAAAATCAGGAATTCAAGGAGCTCATGGTGGAACAATCAAAAAATATACAAGATATACAGCAAAAAAACCAGGATTTGCAGCAGCAGTTATTGGAGGCAGTGAAAGAAGGTAAAATCGTTCATAATACCATTAATAATAATCAGAAATTCAATTTGCATTTCTTTTTGAATGAACAGTGCAAGGATGCGATTAATATGTCGGAGTTTATCGATAACATAGAATTGAACATGGAAGATCTTGTCGAAACGGGTCGTCTAGGATATGTGGGAGGGATTTCGCGCATTTTGGTAAATAAACTACAAGAATTGGACATTTGTAAACGACCTCTTCATTGTACCGATATGAAACGTGAAACATTGTATATTCGAGAAAATGATGAATGGTCAAAAGAAAACAATTCGAAGGAAAAAATAAATGATTTGGTCAATAAAGTAGCCAACAAAAATTGCAAGAACATACGACAATGGACAGATGAACACCCAGATTATAACATCTTCGATTCGCCTGAAAATATGGAATTTGTAAGACTGACCCAAGCAGTATTGGGTGGAATGGGAGACCAAGAATGCAAACAATATCGAGATAAAATTATTAGAGGGGTAATAAAAGAAGTCATGGTGAATAAATTGTAAAAGGTATATTATTTTTCAAACTCTCTAGAATTTTTCACACTTTTGGACATTTTAAAAATGTCCAATTTTCATTTTTGTGAGAAAGTCTTTGGAAAAGAAAAGTTGAAAAACGGGTTCATAGCATAATGCAGTGATTTTGATTTTTCATTGAAAAAAATGGCTGCATATATATTTTTTATATTTTAGTGCGAAATGGTTTAGGCATTTTTTCTGTTCGTCTAATATACGAAGAATGACGAACGAAAAAAATGCAAAAAAATCCAAATCATTTTATTGTAACAATTGTGACTTTAAATGCATTAAGTTGAGTAACTGGAATGCACATATAACGACACGTAAACATAAAATACGAACAACAACTAAAAACGACGAAGGAAAAAACAGCCAAAAAATGCCGCACCATAATAAGGTTTATATGTGTGCTTGTGGTAGGGAATTTAAGCATGCGTCGTCTTTATGGAACCACAAACAAAAATGCACTCCGAAACAAGAACCTACAGAAGAAACTCCCACAGAAACCCGTGAAGACGCTCCGATAATGCCCGATATGAGCGTATTTATAGAATTATTGAAGCAAAATCAAGAATTCAAGGAGTTAATGATAGAGCAATCCAAACAAATCCAAGATACCCAACAAGAGAACCAACAATTACAAAAACAATTGATAGAGGCAGTCAAAACAAACGGGCCCCATATAGAGAACCAGACAAACATTAATAACAATCAGAAGTTCAACTTGAATTTATTTTTGAATGAACAATGTAAAGATGCAATCAATATGTCGGACTTTTTGGAAAACATGGAATTAGATTTGGAGGATCTCACAGAAACAGGTAGATTAGGATATGCGGGCGGAATTTCACGAATTTTGGTGAATAAATTACGAGAACTTGATACATATAAACGTCCACTTCACTGCACTGATATGAAGAGAGAAACGCTGTATATTCGAGAGAACGATGAATGGTTAAAGGAGAACAATTCAAAAGATAAACTCAAAGAAATCGTAGACAAAGTATCGAACAAAAATTGCAAAAACATTAAAAAGTGGGCAGATGAGCATTCTGAGTACAATGTATTCGACACTCCCCAAAATCAAGAATATTTGAAAGTATCGAATGCCGCATTAGGTGGGTTTGGTGAACAAGAAACGAAACAGTTCCGTGATAAAATAGTTCGCAATGTTATCAAAGAAGTGATGGTGAATAAGTATGTATAACTGCATTTATACGGTATCCAATGTTTGGACCAATTGAAGTTTTCTCATTGTATTTTCAAATTGCGTTTCTTTCTCCAAATTAGCAAATAAATAGTCAGTAGTTGGTACGTGCTCGTTTTCGCGCAGTTGTTTGTATACGCGATTAATATTATTTGTTACATTCGAAACAATCGTTTTATTTGTAACTAATTCAATGTTGTTTGGTACATGTTCGGTCAATAAGGATATTGCGAAATAGAGAAGAAATCTACGCCTTTTACAAGAAGCAGTTGTATATTTTATACAAAATAGTTGGAACAATGACTGAAGAAGACGAGTAATGTACGTTGAATCTTTCTTTTCACAATACGAAAACAGAATGTCCCATAATATCCATATGCAATCAATTCGGTATTTACTTTCTACTTTTACAAAATCTCGTGGTTCACAGCAACAAGGTTGCTTTTTTTTTCTACAAATTAAGTCAAAATCGAGTATCCATTCCACCCAATAACACGCGTTCCTCATATTTAATCTGTCGCTTGATATGTTGTATGCAAATTCATTCAAAGCGATATATAGTTCATTGGGATCATCATTCATAAATGAATCTGATGCATATTTTACACTTGGAGCAAGCAATCGTTCAGTCATTTGGGTAATATCATATTCTTCTTGGCGATTGATTTTGATTGCTTCGAAACTGTTTTTTTTGGAAGACATAACAAGAACACTCACTAATTCTGCAAACAACTTTCGGATCGTTGGGTGGTTTCGCAGTTGCAGTTCATTTATCATTTCGCCTTGGTTCAGGATACTGCGGAATACCTCATATCGCTTTTCTAAATAAATAACAATTTTTGGGTTTCCGATGTGTATGTATTTCCCAACAAAAAACAATATGGTTTCCCATACATCCATAAAATGTCCAGCGCATATTAATTCTACTGTCCAATAACACGCAGGCTCGATTTTGTTATTTAACATGGCTCTTACCAGTTCATTGCGCACTAATATTTTTTTGTATTCTGAAAAAGTAACCCCTCTAAACTCTTTCGGTAGTCTCATATCATTAATTTCACTGTTGTCTGATACGCTCGGCATATCATCATCCATGATGTAAAAAGTATATCGATTATATACACAATACAAAAAAATACGACCACTTGTTCGCATTGTTGTATTAAAGATTGTTAATTATAATTTACTTATTGAGTAATAAGACGCGGTGCTACATTAATTGTTTGAAGTTCTTGCGCCATCAATTTATATGCATAAGGGATTTCTACCTTTGAAAAGTGTGTATGATTATTACACATCTTACATAGATGTATAGTGGTATCGGCATTCTCGTACATTGCGTTCGCATTGCCGTCATTGTAAGATGCAATCATACCACATTTCTTGCAAACAAATACTGAATATTTGTCTGATACATCAAACATCCTCTCTCTGCAGAATTTCGATATTCCGTGCGCAATCATTACATCACGTTCCATCTCGCCTATTCTGAAGCCACCATCTCTACTTCTACCTTCAGCTGGTTGTCTGGTCAAATTCACCATAGGACCAATTGACCTGCTATGCTGCTTGTCGGCTACCATATGCTTCAACCTCTGGTAAAAGACTGGACCGATAAAGATGCTGGTTTCCAATTGCTCGCCTGTAAGGCCATTATACATGATCTCGTTACCATAACTTTCATATCCAAGTTTTTGCAGTTCAGTTGCGATGGTTTTCACGTCTAGATCGCCAAAACTGGTTCCATCTCCAAACATTCCTATTTCTAGCAATACTTTTCCAAGAAGTGTCTCCTTCAACTGCCCAATCGTCATTCGAGAAGGGATTGCGTGAGGATTAATGATAATGTCTGGACGATGGCCATCCTTTGTAAAAGGCATATCACATTCGGGAATAATATTACCAACCGTTCCTTTTTGTCCATGTCTTGAACTAAACTTGTCTCCAATGGTAGGCTTTCTTAAAGTCCTTATGCGCACTTTCGCAAAGTTATAACCATCACCATTTCGGTTTGTATAGTTCTTGTCCACATACGACTCTTCGTTTGTTCTGAATGTTTTACTCTGGTCTTCATACTTGATTACCTTCGTCAAGTCATTTTTGTTCTCTTTGATAGGCACGATTTTCGCAATAATAATGTCTCTATTTTCCACACGCTCGTTTTCGTTGATAAAACCCTGATTGTTCAACTTTTCGTAGTTGCCGTATTTGATACTGCGTGTCTTGCTGGGGTCAGGCTTGCAGCGAATAATTTCATCGCGAATAATATTCTTATCTTCATCTTTCTCTGTGTGATAAATAGTCGCCATGAATAGTCCTCGGTCGATCGATGCTTGGTTGATAAGAACACTGTCTTCCTGATTGTAACCAGTATGAGTCATAATAGCAACATGAATTTGCGTGCCCGATGGAATATTGTTCAAATGAATGAAGTTCATCAGTCGCGTGTCTACCAATGGTCGACTAGGATAATTCAATACATAGGCTGTCTTGTCCATTCTGTTATCATAATTGGTTGCGTATACACCCATTGCCTGTTTGCCCATCGCACATTGATATGTATTTCTGGGTGCCTGATTGTGGTCTGGGAATGGAATACACGAAGCCAATACACCAAATATGGTACTAGGATGAATTTCGCAGTGAGTATACTTGAAATAACCCTCGTATTTTGTTTGTTTCATAAACTTATCTTTGCACTTCATCGCAATCATACTATAATTCTGTTCTTCTGGATCGATATATTCTATCACCGATTCGTCCAATACACAACTAGTAATCAAGTCATTCCATACCAGTTCTTTGTTTTCTAACCTATCGACAATTTCTTTTGTAAGGAGAGCTTTGTTGTCTCTCACTTTCAATATAGGTCGTGTTAGGCGACCGCCATCATTGCAAATACGGATTTCAAGACGTTTGTAATTGAATATGATAGACGTGTAGATGTTGATAATGCCTCTATATTTCTTGTCTTTCATATCATTGTAGAATGTGAGTGGATCCTCTGTAATTCCAACCCAAGCACCATTAATAAACACCTTTACTAGTTTTTGAATAGAAGGGAGTTTGGCGAATGCCTCATCTTCGAATGCGATGACGTAAGGTTTGATATACTGATACAATGAACTGCTGTTTGTTGGAATAGTAATGTGCGCCATATAACTGATATTTTTCACTACACCAATTGACTGACCCTCTGGGGTTTCAGCCGGACACAAGAAACCCCAGGTAGTATTGTGTAACTTTCGAGGAGCAATTAATTCGCCACTTTTCTCCAAGGGGGTATTAATTCTACGAGAATGACTAAGACTGGATACATAGGTCAGTCGGTTCAATACTTGTGCAACGCCTACTTTTGAACTGTTGGACTGCTTGATACTGAAATCGCCGGTAGATAGTGCTCTGTTGATACCATTCTCAATCGTAGTCGATTTCATTATTTTGTAAATATTAGTAGAGTTGATGATATTTTCGTAGTCTTCTGATGATTTCCACGAACCATTGTTAATCTCACGAACAACGTGCTTCTGCATTTCTTTTACCAATTTGTTGAAATAGTTGCGAAACAGATTATTTAATAGTGTTCCAGTCAATTCGATGCGCTTATTTACATATGAATCTCTATCGTCTGTAGGCAATAGACCTTGGGACGTTCGAATGACTTTATTCACCATATAACCAAGCAAATATAGTTTTTGTTCTTGGGTCTTGCAATGGGGAAACAAATCATTATTCAATACGTCCATGGTAAATTCGTGCTTTTTGCGAGCACCCATTTCTTTGTCCATGTTCAATGGAGTATATGCGACGTAACTGTTGATATGCGCGATTGCATCTTCTCTCAGCATGCAATTCTTTGCGTCGATTACCGATGCCTGTAGCAACCGTAGCATAGTTGCATTATCTGGATTGTCGATATCAAGTACAATATATTTACATATGTCTTTGTCGCTTAGTACACCAAGTGCTCTGAATACAACAAATAGTTCAATTGGCTGTCTAACACGCGGGATATTTACATAAATTCCGTGACCAAATCCATTATTTTTTGTAGCAATCATCATCTCGATCTGCTTTGGAGAAATACATTTGTTATCAGGAACGGATTTGATTTCAGCATACCAACTCCACTTGGTAGTATTTTTACCATCAAAGCAATAAATGCGATTTTCTGCCGCTCTCTCTTGTCCGAGCACTGTCTTCTCTGACCCTTTGATGATAAAATAACCACCACAATCCATATGGCATTCGCCGGTCATGCGTGGGTCAATGTGAGGGTTTTGTGTGAGTGTACATATAGATGATTTCAACATAATAGGCATTTTTCCAATATTGATTTTTAGTATTTTTTTTTCGATAATCTTTTCATTTTCCATATTGTCGGTGTTGCGAATAATATATTTGATATTCAGATCAATCGTCATACCGGATGCATACGTGAAGTTGCGAAGTTTCGCCTCTTGTGGAAGCATAGTCTTCGTTGCTCCATTGTTTTCGTGGATTTGGGGAGGATACAATTTGAAATTTTCAAAGGAGATTTCTACATCTAACATATATTTGTCTTTTTCGGGTACGTAATCATTTTCAGAGTGTATTTTTACAGGATTGAACATTTGAATTGTTCGCTGGATTTGATAATTGATGAAATGGTTGTACGATTCCGTTTGATGACGAACGAGACATTCAAGATGTTTTCCGGCAAAATAGGATTCAATGAGACTGAACGGTTCTTCAACGTAATTCCCAATATGAGACAATATGCGTTTTTCGATTTCATCTTCCGATTCAAAATTAGTCGTGTTGATTTTGTCGTAGTCAATTAATGGATCCTCGCTTTTTATGCGGTCCATGTTAGGTTGAATGTTCTTCAAATTTGTAGAATATACCCCACTTTGTGCGGATTCCATCTTGTATTCCATGATTGTTTACATTTACATGTTGTGGTGACCATAAAATCAATTTTATATAATCGAGTTAAACCTATCATTATATACATGCCTAGAATGAATAACTACTTTATTGATCATTTGGATGCATTCCATAAAAAGGATGAAACCGATACAAGTTTAGCTGATTATCATTTATTGAATAATTACATATTAACGAATTATTATTACAACAATTTTTATCAAGACCACTTACAACACTTGAGTTCGGTACATCATCAACCGATATCCAGCCCAAGCAATATGTATTATGATTGTTATTCGCAGTCGAATTGGAACAGCGCCAAGGATGCTAATTTGAAAAGCAATTACGACTTGTGGAAAACAAATAACGAATTTCAGTTTGATGTTTCAAACAATGAATTTCATATGGCGCTTCCTCCGTCGCCAATTAGTTCCGTGAAAAAGAAGGTGTTTATCGATACCAATATTAACGCCATTGAGGACTTAATTCGCATTATTGATAGTTATGAAGTAAGTGAGACAACCGAATACAACATCGATTTGCAATCATTGCATAATATCAAAGATGAATTGCATCGGTTGAATAATATGATAGGAATGATGGAGTTAAAGAAGACAATTTTATACCAATTATTATACTTCATACAGAAACTACACGAGGGCAAAAATACGTCGGACTTTAAACATACAGTTATTTATGGTGCTCCAGGTACAGGCAAAACAGAAATCGCAGAAATCATTGGAACGCTGTATTCAAAACTAGGCATATTGAAAAATAACGTGTTCAAAAAAGTTACTCGTTCTGACATGATTGCTGGATATTTAGGTCAAACTGCTATGAAAACAAAAACGGTTGTTGAAGAAAGCCTTGGTGGTGTACTATTTATTGACGAAGCCTATTCTCTCGCGCCCGATACCAGTGAGAATAGTGATAGTTATTCAAAAGAATGTTTGGATACATTGTGCGAATCATTAAGTGATCATAAAGACGATTTAATGGTAATCATTGCTGGATATGAAGACGAATTGAATAATACGTTTTTCAGAGTAAATAAAGGGTTGGAATCTAGGTTTATATGGAGATTTTATACGGATTCTTATACACATAAAGAGTTGAAGGAGATATTCCATAAGAAAATTCTAGAACAAGAATGGACAACGGATGTAACGTCAGATGAATTGAATGCATGGTTTGAAACCAGAATGGAACACTATCCGCATTTTGGACGAGACATGGAATTGTTGTTGATGTATACAAAAATTGCACATAGTCGCAGAGTATACGGAAAATCAGAAGAAGAAATTCGAACGATTACAATATGTGATGTAAATGAAGGGCAAGAATTATTTTTGAGCAATAAGAAAAAACAAAAAAATAAGACTACTTCTGTTTCGTTACAAGCAATGTATGTATAAAATTGTTATTTAGAAATATTTATAGCGTAAGAATATACAAAGACATTATACTTTTACAATATAAAGATACAAATGGAAGAAAAAAAATTATTGAAGATCAATTTATCTGATTTTTCATTTTCCAATAATAAATCCAAAAAGAAAAAAACAGAAAAGCCAGAGGGAAACATACGCATTCGAAATACAAAGTCGAAAAGCCAGGCAACTACATTGAGAAAAAAATCATTGTTAAATTTGATACGTCAACAACAACAAAAACAATACGACACAGAAATTAATCTAACAAAAAATGAACCGACCAGCAGTCACCACGTATCGTCTTTCAATAAAGAATTTGATGAAGCGAAGAATTACTTGAATACCATTGCAGAAAAGCATTCAACACGGGTCAGTCCTCATAATGCTACTCTGCGCGCACATCCATCAATAGAACCCTATTCAGCGGCGACAAATGCGCGCGACACGATTGAAAACGTGCGAAATGAGTTAGAAACAACCTCCACCCCAGCGTATGGTTGTTTGAAAAATGGAAATTTACCGACTTATCGCAGTTATATGAATAAGACTGTGTCTAACAGAGAACCTCTCACGATAGGAGGCGATATGCAGCGCAGTACTATATATAATCAGCCATCCGTTTCTGCTGCTGCTTCTAATTCTACTACTGAAAATAGACCAACTGTTCAACCAACTCTTTCTACACGTTTTCCGTCCTTGTATAACAAACAACCAACCTCGACTATCATTCCGCAGCCGATTAAGAAATCACGCAAACTAAAACAGCGCAAAACAATCCGCCGAAAACATAAAGTGGGGCGTTCCAAGTATTATTCAAAAATTGGCGTACTCGTCTCGAATAAAACTATACGCAATCATGTGAGCAATCAAATACAGCATTTGAAAATGGTTCCCATAAATGATGTCAGAAGTTATTTGATCAAGAACGGATTTATCAAAGTTGGATCTAATACACCCAACGATGTATTGCGTAAGATGTATGAAACTGCTTTGCTCATATGTGGAGAAGTAAAAAATCATAATCCAGACAACTTGTTGTACAATTTTTTGAATGGTAACACAGAGGAAGGCACATGAACATTCAGATAATCAGAATGAAATATACAGATAACGTAGTAATTGCAAAGAAGATTACAGCAAGTATTGCAAAGATTAAATCAAATACGTGTTGTCGATAATGTACTTTTCTAGTGACATTTTCCGAGAATTTGTGTTGCAGATTTGCAACAACGTTTGGTTCGTTTTTTGCATGCTCAACTGATGATTTTAAATTTTTTATAGGAGTTGCTGGAGGGTCTTCGCAGCAATAAATTGCAGTACCATTATTTGAATAGCGCATAATTTCATTGTGTTCATTCAATGATACGAAATATCCATAATTGTCGTCGGGTATATTTCTATATTCCACATATGGATCAGATTTCATTTTTGAATAATTCGTGTTGAGTATATTTTGTACATTCTATGCATTTATCTCTTTCTTATTCAATTTTATATAGAATATTCACCGTCAAGTCAGTTATATCACACGATTACCATATTACCATACTGTGTATCGAGCAGTAAATTATCAAAAATATTTTAGTCATTACTATTATAGTGGAAATAGTAATGTCTGTTTATCAGCATACTTTCAGCAATGAAGAGAAACAAGAACTAGTATCTTATGTAAACAAATATCGACGATTGCATGGATGTCCTGATATGACTTGGAATGATACCATTTCTATATTTTCAAATAGTTGGGCTACATATTTGGCTACAAATAGCTTATTTGAACACAGTACTAACAAAACCTACGGTGAAAATCTTGCTTATTTTCAAGGTTATGAAAGTGAAGTCATGGCGTTAACCAAGAAAAGCATTGATTTGTGGTACGACGAAATCAAATTGTATGATTTCAATAATCCGGGTTATTCTTCTCAAACTGGTCATTTTACTGCATTGATATGGAAGTCGAGTAAAGAAATGGGATTTGGTTATGCATACAATGAAACAACCAAGGTGGTCGATGTTGCACAGAATATTTCTCCACCTGGAAATATGTCTGGTCAATACGAACAAAATGTTCCACCATTAATGGCACCTGCACCTGCACCTGCACCTGCACCTGCACCTGCTCCTGCTCCTGCTCCTGCTCCTGCTCCTGCTCCTGCTCCTGCTCCTGCTCCTGCTCCTGCTCCTGCTCCTGCTCCTGCTCCTGAACCTGCTCCTGAACCTGCTCCTGAACCTGAAGAAGAAGAACCATTGTCCGAGGCCTTGTACAAAATCAAAAATTTATTGAAAAATTTATTGCAAATGATACGCATGAGATATAACAATCGCGTCTTATTGAATGGGTTGGATGTAATTATTAATGAATTGTATATGATTGAAGATAGTGAATTCAAACAAAAAATGCATATGATTAATAAACTATATTATATTAAATATTTGATACACGTCCGCAGACCAAGATATTACGTATATAGCGCAGCAATACGCATGCTACAAGAAGTAGATGGCTTAATAAATGAAATGTAATTTTGTAAATAGTATAGAGATTATTTACATAAATATATAGTTATACAATGGCGAAAAAGGAGAACTTCTCGATATTTTCTCATTATTTTTCTGTTACCCGTGAAAATGCAAAAAAATACGGCGAAGATACGATTGTGTATATGCAAGTCGGAAGTTTTTTTGAATTGTATGGAATAAAAGAAGGCGACCTAGTTGTCGGAAGCAAAATCGAAGAAATTTCAAACATATGTGATCTGCAATGCAAAGAAAAGAAAGTAACATATGAAGGTAAAATGGTATATATGGCTGGAATTCCATTGAATTCGTTGGATAAATATATTGAAAAGACGATTCATTCAGGATATACTGCAGTTGTCTATGTGCAAGGTGATGATAAAGACGAAAAAGAGCGCATAATGGACAGCGTGTATTCTCCTGGTACGTATATTTCTAGTGATACGCAAATGAAAGTGTCGAACCACATTATGTGCATTTGGATAGACAAACACAAGCCGATGGTTCGTTCCATTCATAAAGGCGAAATAATGGTAGTCGGTATTTCTTCGATTGATGTAATTACAGGAGAATCTTCTTTTTATCAATATGAAACAGAATATAAAATCATTGCATCTAATTTCGATGAATTACAGCGTTATGTATCTGTATATAATCCAAGTGAAACGATAGTTGCGTGTGCTACTGATGTGAAAAATGAAATTGGAAAGATTATGGATTATTCGGGTATAAACAGTTCGAAAATACATTATGTAGATATGAATTCTTCATTGGCAAAGAATGCGACAAAGCAGGTGTATCAAAACCACATTGTTAGCGAAGTGTTTCAAAATGATACCTTTGATGTTTGTTTGGAATTTCGCGAAAAAGATAGTGCAACGAAGTCCTATTGTTATTTATTGGATTTTGTAAAGGAACGCAACCCCAAATTGATAAACAAGATTTCATTGCCTATTTTTAATAATGTATCTTCGCGGGTCATATTAGCAAATCATACGTTGATACAGTTGAACATATTGGATGACGCTTCAAACGAAAGTAAACGATATGGAAAAAAATCATCCATTATGTCGTTTTTAAACCAGTGTTGCACAACGATCGGAAAGAGAAAGTTCCGTCATTTACTGACGAACCCAACTACCGATGAGGAGTGGTTAAAACAGGAATATTCGATTATTGGTTATTTATTACGCGATGAAAATTATGAATTGGTGGATCATTTACGTAGCACATTGCATAAGACCAAGGATATCGAGAAAATTTCGAGACAAGTAATAGTGAAGAGAGTGTTCCCCACGTCTATTTATGATTTGTATAGTTCTATCCAAACAATGCATCAAATAAGTACGTATATACAAAAACACGATGAGTTAAATAATTATCTGGTGGATGGTGATATGGAAAGCAAAACAGCGTGGATACTCGACAAGTACGAAAATGTGAAATCTGTAGTAGATAAATATTTGATTATACAAGACTGTGAAGGTATCTCCAGCAATAGTTTATTGTCTGGGAATATAATTATACGTCCAGGAATATCAGACGAATATGATGAGGTCGTATTGAAGTATAATGAAAACAAGAAATTATTTGATGACGTCCATGTCCATTTGAATGCAATCACCAATGAAGTGGATAAGCCACAGAATACAATGGTATATGTGAAAATTCATAAAACTGAAAAATCGGGTTCGTATTTTGAGTCCACTTTGTCTAGGAGTAAACTCGTAAAAAAAGCATTAAAATTATACGATGCAGACCCTGGTAGTTTTAGAAACGCGGTTGCTCCAATTGACGGCATCAGCATTGACGATGTTAAGTTTGTTTCGGGCAATTCAGGCAATAAAAAGATAGATTGTGATGCGATTGATATGATTAGTCGAAATATAGTGAAATATGAAGACCAATTAACCAAGATAACGATGAAATTGTTTTCGGATATTTTGGAGATTATTGAATTTGAATTGTATGACGACTTGCGTGCGATTTCCACGTACATTGGGAAGTTGGATCTTATACAGTGTAAAGCGTACAATGCGAAGAATCGAAATTATTGTTGTCCCGAAATCCACGACGCAGAAAGTTCATTCGTAGACGCCAAAAGTATGCGACACTGTCTCATCGAATATTTACAGCAACACGAAGTGTATGTACCAAACGACATTATCATAGGCAAAGATGATGCCGGCATTTTGCTCTATGGAACCAATGCTGTAGGCAAGACGAGTTTGATACGAGCATTGGGCATTTGTGTAATTATGGCTCAATGTGGAATGTATGTGCCGTGCAGCAGTTTTGTATACAAACCCTACACAGCCTTGTTTTCTCGTATCCTAGGCAATGATAACTTGTTCCGTGGATTGTCGACATTCGCAGTTGAAATGTCTGAGTTGCGAGTGATTTTGAATAATGCGGACAAACATAGTTTGATTTTGGGAGATGAATTGTGCTCTGGAACAGAATTGCAGTCAGCATTGAGTATCTTTGTATCTGGGTTGAAACGCCTACACGACAGAGCATGTAGTTTTATATTTGCGACGCATTTTCACGATGTGATATATTACGATGAAGTAAAAGCGCTGACCAACCTTGCGGTAAAACATATGGAAGTTACCTATAATCCTGAGATAGATGCGTTGGTATATGACCGTATATTAAAAGATGGCCCAGGATCGAATACATATGGATTGGAAGTGTGCAAATCGCTTCATTTGGACGTTGAATTCCTAGATTATGCTTATCAAATTCGCAATAAATATTTTGTCGAAACATCTGGTGCATTGAATTACAATACAACCAGGTATAATGCTGCGAAATTACTTGGTAAATGTGAAATGTGTGAAGTTGCGATGGGTACAGAAACGCACCATCTGGCCGAACAGCATACTGCAGACAAAGATGGATTTATTAATTCGTTTCATAAAAATCATAAAGCGAATTTAGCATCTATATGCGAAGCATGTCATAATAAAGAACATAGCGAAACGCAAGAAAAAACAAAACGAAAGAAGAAGACAACGGCAGGCAAATCTATTATCGAGTAATTATTTACGTAAGCGACTGAGCAACACGGTATCAGTGTAACTGGGGATGTAGGGCGTAATGCCGTATTTGTAGTCGATTGGGTTCTTAAACAATATCTTGCTTTGTATGCGCAGTCTGCGTACACTCGTTTCCTTGTTATTTTTATCTATTATTTTGATGTAATCGTAATTGTAGTCGTCTTTGTTTTTTTCTTCGATTTTGTCATTTGTTTCATGATATTGAATATCGTATTTTCCAGCCTCGTATCCGTGCTCCGCAATCTCCATGTACTTTTGTTCTATTTTTGGTCCTTCGTCTTCAACTTCTTCCTTATCGAGTGAAGTATCTCTCCAGTTAATAGGCTTAGCTGTAAAATGTTCAGTTACGTTGTAGTATATATGCAGAGAAAATAGAATGATAAGCATCAGTTTGATGAGGTTGTTCCGATTTGCATTTGAAAACATATTTTATATATAACATTGATATATAAAATTGAAAATCAATATAGAATTATATAATATACCAATAGTATAAGAAAATGATCATCCCAATTAAATGTTTTACATGCGGAACTGTTTTAGCAGACAAATATAGATATTATCAAAATGAAGTAAGGAAGATTAAAATGCAGAAGGGCGAGTCTGTAGAAAAGGTAAATTATTTAACTAAAAATAACGTGGAAAAGACGCCCGAAGGTGAAATGTTGGACCAACTTGGTTTGAATAATGTGTGTTGTCGTCGTCATATGTTAACCCACGTAGACGTTGAATAAGATAGTGTTCAACTAAATAAAAAATCTATGCATACTTGTGTATACATTTTTTATGTTTTGTAGTATATATAATGATTGGTCTCACAAAGTTATGCTCTCCTGCAGAGTTTTATTTAATATTATCTATAGCTGCCCTTGCAATAATGGGGTTTCAAAATGTCGGAAACAACGAAATTTATTGTTTAGGTGATTATTCTTGTATGGTACCTAACACGTCCGTTATCTTTATGGTAAAAATATTGTATATAGCGTTCTGGACATGGGTATTGAATATTATATGTAAAGGTGGAGCAGAGTGGTTTTCGTGGTTGGTTGTATTGATGCCTATTTTGTTATCTTTTGTATTGGTATCGTTTATTTTTTTATCCAATCGCACTAGGATAGCAGATGAATAATTGTAAAAATGTATATTATAATATAGAACTAATATACATTATGAGTACGGATATTCGATATTCTTTATTTTCGTATTTATCAGAAGAAACCTTGTACCAACACATTTATCCGTATATTTACAATTTTCAACCGAAAGACTTGTTATGCGAAATAAAACAATACTCGCAGTATAAGAGCGATTTGTATCAGGTATATGATATACCGGTTGATAGAAATGTTCTATATTATGATTTGTTGAATTATGTAAATAGACGCCCGGTGTCTTGTATGCAACAAAATGAAGGTCGCGAAAACATACTAAGGCGACATGTTATGTTAAAAGATTACAGTGCTCCCAAATTGCTAGAATTCTATACACAATGCTTCTCTGTGAATAAAATGAAAAATGTAGAAACCAAATGTGGCGTATTGTGGGGATTATTAACAGAAACCGAACGAATACGGTTTATAGAGAGGCGTCTATCTTTTTTGGAAAGTCATTTATAAAAACAATAAAATTGAATTAAACATAATTATTATAGTAATATTAGTTATAGACGTAAGATATCATGAATCCATCACTAACCAATATTTCGAATGAAGATAATAACACTCTCAAGTTTACATTGAGTGGTGTAAACGTAAGTTTAGCTAACGCTTTAAGACGAACCATTTTGTCTGATATTCCAATCGTTGCAATTTATACACAAACCTACGAAGACAACGATTGTAATATTGAAATCAATACAAGCAGACTTCATAATGAAATATTAAAGCAACGATTGAGCAGCATTCCTGTGCATATAACAGATTTGAATGTTTTGCCAGGAAACTACTTGTTGGATGTGGATGTGAAAAATGATACAGATACACTGATGTATGTTACTACCGAGCATTTTAAAATTAAAAATAAAGAAAACGGAAATTATTTGTCGAACGAGGAAACAAAGAAAATCTTCCCTATGAATGCAAAGACAAATATGTATATCGATTTCGGCCGATTGAGACCTGGTATTGGCGATCAAATTCCAGGAGAACACATTAAGTTCACTGCCGAATTTTCTGTCCACGCTGCCAAAGAAGACGGAATGTTCAATGTGGCGTCTAAATGTGCCTATGGAAACACACCTGACCTGGTGAAGGCAAACGAGGTTTGGCAGAAGAAAGAGGATAGTATGCGAGGTGAGAATGGAACAAATGACGAAATTTCGTTTGAGAAGAAGAACTTCTACTTGCTCGATGCACAGAGGAGTTTTGTAGACGATAGTTTCGACTTTGTTATTCAAAGTGTAGGAGTGTATGATAATAAAGATTTAGTTTTGAAAGGTTGCCAAGCATTGGAAAACAAGTTGAATGAGATGGTCCAGAGTTTGGATTCTGATTTAGTCCCCATCTTGCGCAGCGAAACCACGATGGATAATTGTTATGATATTGTTCTTGAAAATGAAGATTATACCATCGGAAAGTCGCTGGAATATATCTTGTATGAAGAATATTACCAAACTGAGAAATTATCATTTTGCGGTTTCAAGAAATTTCATCCTCATGATGATAATAGCAAGATCCGTCTAGCAGGCGATGCAGCATTTGATAAGCAAGTAGCAAGTCAATATGTAAGAGAGGCTTGTATCAAGGCAATTCAAGTATTCCGTGGAGTATACAATATGATGAAATAAAGACTTATGAGTATTATCACAAAAATATATAGATATGTATTTGTTATATTTTTGTTTTTCCATTTTTGTTGCTGAAGTATTATGTAGACCTCGCTATTTTCGACCGCCGAAATATTTGGATACAATTAAATACGACGACTGTGCACGGTTTATTCCAGAAATACGTTACGCCAAGGTAGTAAAGGTATATGATGGAGATACCATTACAGTAGCATGTAAATATCCCATTCGAGGAAAACAATTATATAGATTTTCCGTTCGGTTAGCCGGCATCGATGCACCCGAATTAAATTCGAATAATTCGAATGAGAGAATACACGCAAACGTATCCAGAACAAATTTGCAAGGATTGATATTCAATGAAACGGTATCCCTAGAAAATGTGCGCATTGAGAAATATGGTAGATTATTAGCAGACGTATATTTTCACGATTTACATGTAAACGCTTGGTTATTGGACAATGAATATGCTATACCCTATTATGGGGGCAAAAAACAAAAAATTGATTATGAATAGATTACAAATAATACCAATAATTAACATTGATATTATTATGGAGCGCCGACTAAACAAGAAGTTTGAGGGTTATATTACCGAGTTCAAGCACTCTATCCTTGAAAAAAGCAGAGACTTAGAGTTTTCAGATAAGGATAAGGTAAGTGACCTGCTTAGACATATCTATGATTATGACCGACTGCAATTCGACAAGGAAGATTTGAATAAAAGAAAAAGGGTAAAGAATACGGTGCCTGTTACGAATAGATGCAATGCGAAGAGAGCAAATGGAGAGCAGTGTACGAGAAGAAGAAAGAATGAGAGTGAATATTGCGGAACCCACGTAAAGGGCACGCCTCATGGACTAATTTCGGATGTTCTCGCAGACTCGAATGACCTAATTGTGAAATATGAAGTATATGCGAAGGAAATTAGCGGGATCGTCTACTACATTGATGATATAGGGAATGTATATAATACAGAAGACGTGCTTATGAACGCCGAAAACCCGCGCGTAGTTGCTAAATACGTAAAACAGAACAACCTATATACCATTCCGGACTTTAATTTACCTTGAGTAAGCATGAGATAAATTATTGTTTAGTAATTTTGCGCACAATCGTCTCTTTTGTTGTTTCCTCACGATTATTAATAATAAACTCTTTCACACTGTTTGCTTCATGGATGTCCCCATCATAATATTTAGTTAATACGTCAAATAGCGTTTTTTTTGTAATAGGTTTTTTTACAGTCTTTTTATCATAACATATTTGTCCATCCTTTAGGTCAAAACAATCTATTTCATTTTCTTTCATTATATTCATGAGCGAGTTCGATATCTCATCCTTCTCTTTTTTTTTGTCTTTTTGAATTTTCTGAATACTTCGGATTTCATTGTCTAATTTGACCCAGTCTTTTACTGCATTTATTAGTTGTCCTCTTGTTTCCATCGTCGTTGATATACTCTTATATTTTAATTATAGCATTTTTTTGTATTATTTTTGTCAATATATTATAATATGCTAATGAGATTTCATAATGCCCGAGCCATAGTCAAACATAATTCAAATGATCAAATAAACCAGACAGCACAAACTACAATTCCGCTTCGAATGAACCGTATGATTACCAAACAACCAGTGAAACCTACAAATGATATACACAACGTTCAAAAAACAGATGGGATACGACTTGTCTGGGGAGAACCTATATGGTTTTTGTTTCACACCTTGGCTGAAAAAATTAAAGACGAACACTTTCTATCGAAAAAAAATGATATAATCAACCTGATTAAGTCTATATGTGCAAATTTGCCGTGTCCTAAATGCACTGATCACGCAACTGACTATATGAACAAATTGAACATTGAGTCCATAAAAACGAAGAGAGATTTAAAAGATTTATTATATAAATTTCATAACGATGTGAACAAACGCAAAAATTTTTCTGAATTTCCACATGAAGAATTGGATGCGAAATATAAAAGTGCTTCTACTGTGAAGGTAATCAACTATTTTATATCCAGTTATAAGGAGAAATCGCGAAATGTACAGATGATTGCAACTGAATTGAGTCGCATGAGAGTGTTACGACATGCACAGCAATGGTTAACTAACAATCTAAGTTGCTTTGATATGTAATATACATTGTTTTGTATTACATATCTAAATCGTCATTTATTTCGACAATTTTGTTGCGATCTTTTTACCATTTTTATACACTTCGCATTTGAATGTTTGTTTGGATGGACGAGAACATACGTCATTTCTACCTAATGCAGAAAAATATAGCAAATGTGTCGACTTCGAACTTTTTAATATTCCTCCCCAGATGAAACCAGCCGCCATACCTAATATACCCGATACTGCGAGCGGAATCGCATTATAACAACTGTTGCTGTAATTCCATAAAGTATCCAAACCCAACAATATTAAGAAAAACAAATAAGTGAATGAGTTTTGTTTGACTACATCATTCTCTTGCATTCCATATGCTAGATAAGCAAAGGTAAACGTCAACATATTTGTTGCGAGAGGGAGATTAAATGTATCATTTGTTGTATCTAATAACAAAAAGTTGCATACTTCGGGGTAGTTTTCCGGTCTCGGAAAGAAAGGCATTGTCTTGGAAACCATCATGCAGAACACCACAGACAGTAACACACCTGCTAAATAAATGAAACCCTTGAAATCTTGGTTGAATATCGAACTAAGTGTGAAGAAACATACCAAAATAAAAGGTGCGAGTCGCAAGAATAAGTATCCAAATGCAATTAAATTCAAATCCATTTTATTTATACTATCCTTAGAAAATGTTGATTAGTCTACAAATACATAATTGAATACTTCTTTGATATTCGATACGCCAATAAATCGTATGTCGTCTACCTCCTTTTTGTTATTCGTTTTCCATTCTTCGAAATCTCGTTCGTTTCCTTTTGGATACAAAAAAGTTTTTACGCCCGCCTTTATTCCTCCAATTATTTTTACGTCTAAACCTCCGATTGGTGTAACTTGACCTTGCAAATTTATTTCTCCCGTGATGGCTAGATCATGTCTGATTTCTTTGTTATTGAAAATGCTATAAATCGCTACAGTAATTGCAGTGCCCGCTGATGGTCCATCTTTTGAAATTGCACCTTCAGGACAGTGTATGTGTAATCCTTGTTTCTTTGTATCCGAGAACTGTTTTAATAACACCTTAATGCGTTTCTCGGGCGTTAAATCCCAAGCGAGGGTTTTCGCTACATTCATACTTTCTTTCATTACATCACCCTGCAATCCAGTCAGACGCAACTCTAAAAAACTGGAAGATGGAAATAACATACATTGAATAGGTATTATGCCGCCATGACCCAATGTGTTTGCCCATAAACCATTAATCACGCCCTTTTCAGGAGAACTGTGGATAAGTTTTTCATTGATTTTTTTATAGTTTTTCAAATATTTTTTGTCTATGTCGTATTCAGTCAATTGCAATGGTATATTCATACTGTGAAAAGTATCTACTTTCAATATTTCAAGATTGATTTCTCCATACATATCGAACAATATTTCTTTTAACTTGCGAACGCCTGGTTCCAGCGTGTAATTTTCAATTATGTATTGTATCAATGTGTCGCTTAACTCTACCACGTCTTCAAATCCCATCTTATCATTTATTTCGGGTAATATGTAGTCTTTTACAATAACCATTTTGTCTTCAAGTGATAAATTATCAAACTTAATGCGATGTATTCTGTCTAACAAAATGCGGTCGATTTGTTCAGGATCATTGTAAGAAAAAATGAATAAGGCCTTTGATAAATCAATGTCTATGCCGCTAAAATACTTGTCTTGAAAGGCATCATTTTGGGTGCCATCTATCAAGTGCGTTAATATTCCAATGATTTCCTTGCCGTGTTCGGTCTTACTTACCTTATCAAGCTCGTCTATATATATGATCGGGTTCATGCATTTGGAATCCATTAATATCTCTACTACCTTGCCCCACGTAGAGTTCATATATGTATAACTGTGACCTTCAATCGTTGAACCATTTGCGGAACCACCCAATGCGATAAATGAAAATGGTCGTGTCTCACCGTCATCGTTCTTCAAACACTTGGATATGCCCTTTTTGGCCAGCGACGTTTTTCCTATGCCTGGAGAACCTTCAAAACCAAAACAATATCCACTTAATTTTCCGTTCATCCATTGTCCAATGATTTTCATGATCTGACTCTTAGCTCTTGTATGTCCATATATAGACTTTTCCATCGTATTCATTACATCATTCATCTCGGTTTCAACATCTTGAACGTTTGTTTCTAACTCTACCACTTGTTCATATGTATCTTTCAACGAGAACTGTTCATTTATTTTTTCGTGAGTTTTGTCGTATATTTCATATAGGTCTGTCTCATGCGCATTGTTCAATACCTGTTGTATGTTTTCTATCTGTTTTTGTTTTGGTTGGTTCAGAGGCAAGCGTTTTTGTCCATTTTTCTTCATGATATTATTAATATATTGCACAACTTGCGAAGTAGATTTATTTGTATTCTTGTTCAATGTCTGAATAACTGAATGTATTGTTGCTGGAATTATATTTTGACGAATGTGTTTTATGTTTTGATAAATCTCTAATATCGTGCGCTGATTTTTCATTTTCATATTCAATGTCGGAAAATACTGATTGAGAACATTCACCATTTGATTGTTTGTTTTATTGAAATCCTTCACTTTTTTTAGTATAGGTTCCTGACGATAAACGCCAAAAGGAAGCTTTAACAACCCCTCAAGATATTGTTTGGCTTTCTGCGAACCTTCATCTGGACGACCCTTGATTTCCTTTAATTTTAACATTGCCTTCTCTTTTACATTTTCAGGAGCTTTCATCAAATATATTTGTTGTTCGATAGATACTTGGCTTACCTCGTATCTTTTAGTTATATCATCAGACTTTCTCGAAGAGACTTTGATCATCTCATCCAATTTTGTCTTGAATTTCCACGGCAATATATCATACATTACCGACGCAACAGATAAATCTTCTTGGTCTAATGCTAGCAGTTCATACAACAGATAACATATATATTGGACTTCATGGTCTTTCGAGAGTAATAAATTCATCACCATCTTGCATTTCATATACGTGTCTAATTCCAGAAACTGCTTGAATGTTGACACTAATTTAGCCTGTTTCAATGAATTTACTTCACTCATTATGGAAAACGCTTGTTTTAATATATCATTCTTTCCATGTATAAGAATGTCCTTTATTGTAAGAGCGCCAATAATTTCTTCTATTATCTCATTTTCGTGTTTTTGACGCACATAATAGAGCGAAGATATATCGTCAATGCGATGTTGTATATATTTATTGGTGAAACAGTGAATGTGGATATTGTCAATGATCCCATTTATTATCAACGTCTTTTTTGCCTTTTCATTTTGAATCGTAATTCTTATACCATTCATTTTTTTGTATAGGTGTTCGTTTTCCCCTTCGAGTTCGTAGCACTCTATGTTGCTCGATTGATCAATCTCAAGAATACTGTCGATTATTTTATCCTCACAATATGTCTTCCTTCGAGAAGTTGATCGTTTTTTTTTGTTCCAATGAATGACTTTGTAACCATAGGGACGAACATGTTGTTTAATTAATTCGAACTTTGCCTGCATAATTTCATCTTGGAAAGAAAGCTCCTTAAATTCTGAACCAAAGATAATAAACAATAATTCCTCTATATCTTGTGTTCCAAAACCGCATATAATCATGGACAAGTTGTTGATTATTTTTTGTAATTTATCCAATGATGCATACAATGCTATCGGATCTGTTTGTGCAGATACATCTCGCAATATTGTCTCCGAGTCCGTGTATAAATTATTTAATATGGGTATTGCTAGTTTTGTGTCGCTATTACTAAATAATTTTTCGGCATTATGGCGGACAACGGCGATAATTGTTTTGCGTATAATTTGTTGTATATATATTGTTTTATTTTTGATAAAAGTGCCGATATTTTCACTATCGTCGTCCATTTCTTATATAGTATTCACTTATTATAAATATTGTCTTACAAAATAGAAAAATTGATATAAATATAAATTGTATTACAAACTATAACACACACATACATCATGGGCATTCCTAGCTATTTTTCGTATATTATTAAAAATTACACCAATATTATACGGAGTTTGAAGTCATTTCAATCCGGTTCGTTTGACCATTTGTACATGGATTGTAATTCTATTATTTATGATGCTTATTATAAGATTATACAAACAGACAAAGCGTCTAATATGGACATCGCGGAGTTTGAAACGACAATCATCCAAGACGTTATTACAAAAATAGAACACTATATACGCTATTTGCAACCAACACATACAGTCTATATTGCATTCGATGGAGTCGCACCGTTTGCTAAAATGGAACAACAGAGAACCCGGAGAAACAAATCTCATTATCTCTCCAACGTTCCTCTCTTTAAAAAATCATCGCAATGGGAACTCTCTTCTATTACGCCTGGAACCAATTTTATGAATTCACTGTCTAAAATGATCAACCAACATTTCCTGCACAGTGAAAATAAATACAACGTGAAAAAAATGATTGTATCTTGTTCGGATGAACCTGGCGAGGGAGAACATAAATTGTTTTCGCATCTTCGCAACCATTCACTCGGAAACGATAATGTCGCGGTGTATGGACTCGATTCTGACCTTATCATGTTGTCTATTTTCCATCTCAAATATTGCAACAATATCTATATTTTCAGGGAAGCACCCGAGTTCTTGAAAAATTCCATTCCTGTAGACTGCCAAGGTGAAGATCCTCATTTTGTAGATATCCAATCTCTTGGACGAGGAATTCTGTCCCATATGAATTGTAAGTATTCCAGTGACCGTCGACTCTACGACTACGTATTCATTTGTTTCTTCCTTGGAAATGATTTTCTACCTCATTTTCCAGCAATGAATATTCGCACACACGGCATCGATGTATTGTTGGATATATACAATAAATACGTAGGCGACCACGCAGATGCATATTTTATATCTGAACATAATAAGATACAATGGAAATACATCAGCAGATTTGTAAATGAAATTGCGAAGAGAGAACACGAGTATTTGACCCAAGAATATTTTGTAAGAGACAAATTTGACCACTATCGTTTCCCTGAAAACACAGATGAAGAAAGGAAAAGGGCGTTTGAAAATACACCCATTGCCTACCGCGCAGAAGAAAAATATATATGTCCATCTGAACAATATTGGGACAAACGTTACTACCAAGCATTGTTCAAGTGTGAACGCAACCCGACTTTTATGAAACAGTTGTGCAATAACTATTTGGAAGGATTGGAATGGGTGTGCGCTTATTATAGCGGAGATTGTCCCGATTGGAAGTGGAAATACAATTACCATTATCCTCCTTTGTTTGCTGACTTGTGTAAGTATATTCCTCATTTTGAAACGAATTTTATCGAACAGCAACTGACTTCACGGTCAACACAATCGTTTTCGCCTTATACGCAACTCGCCTATGTGCTTCCCAAACAACAGTTGCATTTGTTGCCTGAAAAAATACAGAAGTTCTTGTTAGACCATTATTCAGATATGTATTGTGACGAATATGAATTCCAGTGGGCATTTTGTCGCTATTTCTGGGAAAGTCATCCTGTCTTGCCCAAAATAGATTTGGATATGTTAGAGAAATGGGACTTGCAGTTTCGTATGCATACTGAATAGTTATTTGAAATAATATATCATTGGTTCATTTATCATATATTATTTTTTACCGGTTTTTGACTTCTTTGACTTGCGTTTCTTCTGGGTCTTTGCTTTCTTCTTTTTTGTTTGTTTCTTTTTGGATTTCTTGGATTTTTTCGTTTTTCCACCAAATAACGAGCGACTTACAGGTGGTCTTTCATCTTCATCTTCATCTTCATCTTCATCTCCAAACAGATTACCCATACTGGGAGGTTTGACACGGTCATCAATTTCTCTTCTTGCTTTCTTTCGCGGTCCAACTCTATCGCGTTCGGTCCTTCTCATTTTTAATTCATCTAATTTGGATGAAATATTACTTTCTTCAGTTACACGTCTTATACGCTCCACGTGTTCTTCTGCATTACATATAATTACTTCTGGATCCAAATCATCTTCCAACCTAGCTACATGTTTCATAGTATTCGCAGCGTATCCTTGGTATCCTTGTTTACATACGTATTGACTAACTTTGTAATCCTTTTCTTCTACAGAATCGCGTTTATGACTACTATATCCATAATTATCTTCTAATATGTCTTGAATATCTTCAGGAGCTTTCTTGAAAAACTGTTCGCTAATATCATCCATAGCGACGAGTTGTAATTCGTTTTTCGTTTTAAATTCAAAAACTATACCATATTTATCTGCGTATTCAGCGTCAGGAGTGAAGAATTTGTAATCCCCCTTCAGTAATTCAGGATGGGTAATATCCGTAAAGTTACTATCCCCACGATATAATGTTGTCCCAACAGGAATAATATACATGTTTATTCCGCCTACTTCCCTTTTTTCAAAAAAGTCATTTGAAAATGCCGCCATTGCTTAAATAATCTATATACTCACCGTATAAATTATTTTGTTTCTATCAATATCTTTCAAAAATCGGTTTGATATATTGATACATATTATCCGCACAATACCAGGAAAAATGGTATGCATAATAAGATGACACTGATATTGCTAACAAATATACACAACCGATTATTATTCCGACCACCATATAATGTAGACAGTGATTATAACAAACACCGCATTTTTAATCCCGATTTAGTGTGATATTCATATTGTTTCTCCCTCCAACATATTATCAATCAGCGCCATACGAATATAGAGTCCATTTTGTAGTTGTTGAAAATATTGATTTCGGTTGTCTTCATCCAGTTCCGTTGATAATTCGCGATTGCGAGGAAATGGGTGCATGATAATCGCATCCTCTTTAGCATGTTTTATGAATTCCTTGTCTATTATAAACTCGGGCGTCTGCGCGTGTGCATTCTGGTAAGATTGCATGCGTGCGCAGTATATTACATCATAATCCCCGAAATATACATTTTCTTTTTCTACCATAATGTCTTCTATCATTTGCTCGTTCGTATCAGATACGTGCATTAACACCGAGTAATGTGGCTCTTTTCCTTCATATGGTAAAAAGTTGATTTGGATACGAATAAAGTTTTTTAATAAATGCAACAAAGAATGAATGGAATGCGATTGCTTAACGTCCCCGACGAATAATATTTTTACATACTTTGTATTCATTTCGAACCTTGACCATATGGTATATAAGTCAGTGAGACCTTGTATTGTATTGTCGCCATTCCCATCGCCCGAATTGATAATAGGAATATTTGTATTCTGGTTTGCATACCAAAGTATATCTCTGTCTTGATGATGTAGCGTCATGATATCGCCATAATTAGAGAGCATTTTGATTGTATCTTGGACCGACCCAATTTTATTCGTACCCGTTACATCGCTATTGTATTTTATTACGCGTCCACCTAGACGACACATTGCGCTTTCGAAAGACAAAGACTCGTTTACATCCTTATCAAAACACGCATTTATCATCACTTTATTTGTCCATTTATTAACATAAGATGATTGCTTGAACGTATCGGCTTTTTTGAATAGATTTTCGATATATCTCGATGTTACGTTTTTAGAAGAAATCATTCTTCGCATTTTCATATAATTCTATATATTTTTTTTATATTTTTATTATAAGTAATGTTTTATAAACCATTAGTGCAAGATTTTGTTACTAAATACAAATATACGTTTATTGGTTATGTTTTACTCATTGTACTTTTTTTTCCAATTGAAGGCATTGTTTTACCTAAGGTATATGGAAAAGTATTTGAAAAACTAAAAGTAGCAAATAAGTTCCCCGATTTTTGGAATTTTGGTAAAAACATAAGTGAACAAAATTTACCTGGTATTCTAAGCATATTAGTTCTAGTCTGGCTGTTAATTATAGGTTCTGGGGGCATGAAGCATCATTTAGAATCGCTTCTTGTTCCTGAATTTTTTGCCCATATTCGCGAAATCATATACGAAAAAACGATATATTCCCAGTTGAACAATTTCAAGGATATTAAAACTGGTGATTATTTGTCCCGTGTCATGGAATTAACGCGTAATATTAAAGATATGTTCCAATATATCATTACCCGCCTGTTCCCCGAATTTATTGTATCCATCTTCATCGTTGCTTATTTATTAATGAAAAATCCCTTGTTTGGAATGGTGAGTTTGGTTGGTTTTGTATTGTGTATGATTGTGCAACTCGTCGGTGGAAATTATGTGATTAATAAAGTGGCGGTGAAAGAACAATTTTTCAATGAAAACTTGAGTGAAAATTTACAAGACAGTTTGGATAATTTGATGAATGTGTATATTAATAATGAACTTGACAGTGAGATTAAAAAAAATAGTAAGATGGAAAGAGTGAATACAAAAATGAACAAGGATATCATGCTTGCAGAAAATATAATCATTTTCTTAACACACCTCATTACAATTGGTCTTTACGCTATATCTATTTATTTGCTCTACACGATGTTTGTTGATAAGAAGATTACTACTGGCGAGGGTATCGTTGTATTACTTATTATTGGACAATTGGTAAGTTATATGTTGAATGTAAACGCGGGACTGGTTCATCAAGTTATATTTAAATTGGGTATAGTTCACGGTTCCAAAGACTTTTTGAATGAGATTTTTACTAGTCAACATCACGGCAGTCAAAAAGATGTTATTCAAAAAGGCGACATTGAATTCAAAAATGTCCACTATCGTTATGATAAATCAAACGACGAGTTTTTATTTGATGGATTGGACCTTAAAATAGCAGGAGGTACCAAAGTCGGAGTTATTGGTAGGTCAGGTTCAGGTAAAAGTACATTAATGAAAATGCTTATCAATTTATACAAACCCGAAAATGGGGAAATAATGATCGATGGAGTAAACATTAATGATATGGATTTCCAATATTTACGCGAGAATGTCAATTATATCAATCAAAAAACCAATCTGTTTGATGAAACCATTTTATATAATATGTTATATGGTAACGACCATGTTAGCGAAGAAGAATTGATAGAAAAACTCAATAAATATAAGTTAATGGACGTATTTTCAGATTTACCTAATGGAGTCAATGCGAGTGCAGGTATTCACGGGGGAAATTTGTCTGGCGGTATGCAGAAAGTAACCCTATTGATGCGCGGTATTCTGAAACCTGGGAAAATTATGATACTAGATGAACCCTTGGCTGGATTGGACAGCGGAACTCGTATGAAAGTAATGGATATGATTTTGACCGAAACAAAGGGTAAAACATTAATCGTCATCACTCATGACAAAGAAATATTACCCTCTATGGATAAGGTGATAGATATTAACAAATTATAACAATTGTGTTGTAAACTATTTAAAAACCATCCCATATATTATGTTGTGTGTATAGTGTGTCGTAGTGTGTTTAATAACATTGCTCTCTTAGCTCAGTTGGTTAGAGCATACGCTTAGTAAGCGTAAGGTCGGGCGTTCGAATCGCCCAGAGAGCTTCAGGCTGTTTGACCGAGTGGTTAAGGTGGTGGACTAGAAATCCACTGGGATATTCCCGCATAGGTTCGAATCCTATAGCAGTCGTCATAATGCTCTTTTAGCTTAGTGGTAGAGCATTACACTTGTAATGTAAAGGTCGCGCGTTCAATTCGCGCAGAGAGCTTGTATATATTGGGTCAAAATACCCTATATATGCTTATAAAATTGATCGGATTGTGTTGCTTTGGTATATATGTATTAAACTAAACCAACCCCAAAATGCCGTGTACTATTTGCAAAACGAATGGATGTCGCGCTGACGTTTGCGTGTCCCCCATAATTGAAGAATCCTATAGAACATTAGTTCATACTTTTGAGAGAGAAGTCGGTTCGACCGCTTCGTTTGCTGAATGGCCTGCTTACAGAGTATCTACTACAACGAATTATTGGCTATATCCTGACTTGTTTGAAGGTGAACCAGATGCCATCCGAGAAAAAATTCGTGGTGCTCGTGCAAGGTATTTGACCCATCACGTGGCGGTCGAATCAGGAAAAACAATCAACCGCGTTATGTTTTCGTGGGGTATTGGACTGTTTAAACGAGTTTTACCTCGATTGTTGTCCAATTTTCCAGCAGCATACACAGAGTACCTTGTAGAATACAATCGTATACTAGAATCTAATTCGGTTACACCTAGAACGCGCACTGATTATAAGGCCTATATAAGTGAGTTGATGGGTTATTGTATCGTGAAAAGCGTCCCTCCTGGGTTTCTCAATTTGAGGGATGTTCCCAATGAACACCTGATACCACCTACACCTGCTCCAGTTAGACGTCAACCCAATCCAAGACCCCGACCCCGAACCGTTTATCGTGACCGTATTCTCTACAGAGAAGTACGCATCGTGTCGACAATTACATTGAATATGTGTGCGTCAGATGAAAAATACATGATTGACGATACTTGTCCTATTTGTATGGAAGACACCAAGCCGAATAATGTCGTCGCCTTCACGTGTGGACACGCGTTCTGTTGCGATTGTTCAGTTGAATTTCTTAAGAGAGGACACTGCAAATGTCCTATGTGTCGGACGAATACAACCGATGTGAAATTCAAAGCCGGTATATTACCTGAGAAATTTAATGCCTTGATGGCAGTAGTGAAATAAATATTAAAAAAAAATGTATTCTTGTTTTATGTAATTAGTTTTTATTGTTGTATTCTATGTGGTATATAATATGAAATGTCAAGTCGTGTATTATGTTCTCAGTGATTTACCAACTTCATTAACCTTATATTAATGCGTTTACATAAACTACGTCATTCACTATAATACCGCTGCCCGATTTATTTATCCTCTGAACCCTTTATTGAAGCCTTTGGGTACAATCTGTTGTTGGCTTTTTGTTCCCGTGCGTCAGGGCTTAATCCTTTTTTTCTGACCATATTCTTGTTGATTCTTGGCTACCTTCTCATCATTGCGTGAATATTGTTTGTTGTATTGGGGTGTTTGTTGGTCATCGTCATCTAGAAAATCTTCTAAGCGAAGTTTACGTGAAACCACTGGAGGTCCACTTGTCTTCGGCATCTCTACAGTTATCGGCAACAAATCTTTTAACTAATACTTACATCCAGATGGTCATTCCTTATTTCAATTTTCTATTCGCGCCTATATTGTAAATAACACATATGCTTACAAAAATAAAATAAACACTGTATTCTTGTTTTCTGTAATAATTTGTTTTTTGGTTGTCGCATTTTATTTACATTCTTTAGTTTTGTAATAAAATACTCTCTTAATTTATATGAAATTCGCAAATATTACTTTAGTTAGTGTATTCATCAGTGTAGTTATTGCATTATCTTTGTTTGAAATCTTACCCATTGTGTATACAATTTTACAACCGGACTTCTGTTATGGTTGTACATCTCTAGGTAAACTTCATCAATATTTAAACGTCCATGCGAAATTCGCATATGTTAACTGGTCGGCATACACCGTTTTATTCTTATATTTGTTGAATGTGTCCAGAAATATACATAGCAACTTGTTCAAATATGCCGCTATCGCTTGTTGCGTTTTTATGTTAGTATTGCCCGTAATGCCAATTAGCAATATTATTACATTTATATTGTCTCTCTATTATGATAATCCTCCCTTTATCCATGATTATCAACCGGTCTTTCCCGCATCATCGGATATCGAGAATTCTTATCATGCGATTAAATCGGAATACGAAGACTTTACCAGTGAATACAAAGCGGATTGTATAAGGAAGAGTAACCCGGCATTTACTATTGAAAACACTTCTGACGATAATAATTGCTGGAGAGGATTGTATTTGAAACGAGCTGGCACGATTGATGAAAGTCAGACCAAACACTTCTCAAAAACAATTGCATGTCTTCGCAATGAACAAATTCACAATGCGTTTTTTAGCATTCTGGACCCGGGGGTAGAAATACCAGGGCATACTGGATATTATAAAGGCTATTTACGCTACCATTTAGGTGTCGACATTCCCAATAATAGCAGCTTGGATGATAATTCGAAAGCCTATATTGTGTGCGGTGAAGAGAAATATGTTTGGAAAAATGGCGAAGGGATTGTATTTGATGACATGTATTATCATTATGTGAAAAATCCTTCAAACCAAACACGCGTCGTTTTATATTTAGATATCAAGCGAAAAACCGAAAATGTATTTATTGATTCTATCAATAATCTCGGTATGTGGCTTGTTGAAAATTCGGTGTTTTTGAAATTTTTTATACAAAATCAGCATAATCAAATTAAGATTGAAAAATAAACATCCGATATTTACAGTATATAGTCCGTCACCATCTTTTTTAGGATTAATATATCATGTTCCAATGACTCTGTCCTCGTATTTTGCATTTTGATTAATTGTTCTGACCGCCCATATCTCATTTCTGCGATTTGTTCTTCCAGTTTGAAGATACGCTCTTCTTGCAGTTCAATGCGAGTTTCTAACTTTTTTATCTTTTGTTTGAGTTTGATATGCAAGAATTTCTCATACTCTTCTTTGCCTTTAAAATCACTTTGTCTGTCTGATAAGAATGAGAATGGAATGTAAGACTCGTTATTATCCGTTTTATTCATTCAATAATCTTATCGTATCCTTATATATTCATTTCCCTCATAGTTTTATTATGGACATTCCATACGTGGATATTTGTTACGGTCTACTTATAGATGTAGTTATCTGTATCCACCTTTACTAATTTTCTTACCTTGTATATATGTCCGTTTTTCTAGATCAATATTCCTATTTACATTTTTCAACCGGAATTGTCGCTTATTTCTGGGGAATCGATTTCTATATATGGGTCATCATACACATTCTATACGAACTGTTCGAGAACCTCTATTCCAGTATTTACATTATTAATCGATATATCACATTGTGGCCGGGCGGAAAAGCATGTCCAGACCCATTCATAAATCGCCTTGGCGATGTTGCGTCAGGTGCTCTCGGTTGGTTATCCGCTTATTATGTAGATAATCTGGGCAGAAATTATGACTGGTATCAACCACATATTTTAGTGAGTTGATAAAATTGAAATTGTATAAAGTAATTTATTTTATACCATATTTGTTATGGACGCCGATAACGTGCGGGTCTATTATCATACATTCAAAAATTATGTTGGTCCTTTTGTATCCATGTTTGGTATCTATGTTGCTTGGATTTGCATCCACTATGTTAGTCCTCGTGTATATGTATCATATTGTGTACCTGCTACACTCATTGGGTTTATTTACTCTCCATTCTTAGCGCAATCCCCCCATTGCGTTGCTCTGCGTTGGGCAATCTCTAAAAGCGGCGAATCTATTTATAACATGTTTGGCATTTTGAGTATGTGGTTGTTAACAAGATTTGTTCCTATTAAATCGAAAGTATAAAGTATTGGTCTGTAATTGTTGTTGTAAATATTTTTTATATAATCCTGGATAATTTATATAAATCGTTGTTGTTACCTTCTTCTATATTATATTCAATGTGTAAAATCTGTATAAACAATCCAGGAAGTCACTCGTTCGAATTTGTCGGAGTTCAAAATGGTATGAATTTATATTATACTTGTCCCGCAAAAGCAACTATGTATTGGGACACAGAAGGAATTCTAACGCATTATGAAGAGTTATTAGAACAAAATGGAGACCATCCTTGGATTTGGTTATTCGACGGGGAAGGTTTTGGATTGATGCATTCGATGCAAATCTCCACCGCATTAGGCATCGTTGACCTCTTTAAAAAGAAGTATGGTAAATATTTAATGGAAATACGCATCACACACCCAACAACATATATCAAAAGTTTATATGCGGTGATTTACCCATTTCTTGATGAAAAAATAGACAATATCATACAATGGGGCGAGTGAACATCTTTCATTCATGTCATTTCTTGTGAAGCAACGTAGTTGCGGTTTGTTGATTCAGGTTCCTTGACCTCTTTAAATTTTTGTTCAATCATATCTACACAATATTTACAAAATACAATGTCTTCTTTTTTGTGTTGCGGATAAATAGTGCAACACTTCGGGTTTTCACATACCGAGTCTCCGCATTTGTCGCAACATTGAATCACCTTTTTATTTTCACACGTTGTGCAATAATCGAGATATACTACTGAATATCGAATTGGGGCCATATTTGTCTGTTTCTATTTATTGCTGTTTGTATAAATTAACTGAATCTTTTCAATTTTACGAATGAGAATTTGCGAGTTCCAAGTCGTTCGGTGTATTTACATTCAAAATCTCGTTCGTATTCTGAAGCGGAAGTAAGGTTGGATATATTGGAATTTGTCTACTTCTTGCGATTTCAACGATGTCCGTCAAATAATATTCTTGACTTTTGTTGTTGTTTGTAATAAGTGGGACACATTCAATGATTGTATCTATATTTAAATTATATATTCCACAATTTACTTGTTTACACTTTTTTTCTTCTTCATTGCTGTCTTTTTCCTCCACTATCTTTATGATTTCGTTATCTATGTTAGTAAATATACGTCCGCATCCAAACGGCTTTCTCAGTATGGTTGTGAGGAGACTGTTTTTTCCATTCAACAATAATTCAATAGTAGAATGTTTAATTAATGGTACATCACCAGATAAAATAATCACGTTTTCATTACCGTCGGTTCTCAATTCTTTTAACCGAGGCACACAACAACGAATCGCATCGCCCGTTCCCATCGTTTTTATTTTCCCATCCATCGTCTTATCTTCTTGATGAATGTATGTAATTTTGCGACATTCTTGTTTTGTGAAACATGATTGGATTGTATTTTCAATTATTTCTTTGTAACGCCCAACCACTACCATTATTTCCGTCGTCTTTAATTTGAACGCCTCTCTAATTACACAACATATCATCGGCATATCGTTTACTTCATGTAATACCTTTGGAATGTCTGAATTCATTCGTTTACCGAGACCACCTGCTAATATAATCGTATACATTGATATGTATTGTAAGTCTATCTTTAATCTTTTATTTGTGATACATTTTTACTTCATCATAAAATCTTTTTAGTAGTATATATGACCATGGATGTTTATACGATAAAAGAAAAAATAATGTTTATCCTTACAAATATACCTATGTTTATGCTATATACGTACACATATTTAATCGATACTAAATTTTTTTATCCACTATGTGACCTTGAGTAGATGAAAATAATGAATGTTTGATGAAGTGAGTGCGTAGGGGGGAGAAGTGTTTGAAAGAGTGAATGGAGGTGTGTATGAGTGTGTGAAGAGTGTTTTGTGTGATAGGAGTATGGTAGGAGAGGTGTATGAGGAAGATGATA
>Ga0209142_1000308_pt1 | contig 38970 bp, 26 predicted proteins | sample SaaInlV_120m_DNA_FD_184678 | JGI IMG/M metagenome (GOLD analysis project Ga0209142, IMG submission 184678) | Marine microbial communities from expanding oxygen minimum zones in the Saanich Inlet - Saanich Inlet SI074_LV_200m_DNA (SPAdes) (version 2) | ecosystem: Environmental > Aquatic > Marine... | reverse complement strand
CGTAAGGCACCGAGCTATCCCGCTCTGCAGCAGGAGATTATTACCCCCTAAGCAGTGTGGGATTTTTTTGTTTATCCCACCTCAAATAGGTCGATACAAAGTGGCTCATATAAAGCGGAACGTAACAAATGGCTAACTTAGGTTGGTGTTGAAGTGCTAGTTCTAGTGCCTCTCCAATTGAGTTGGCTACAATAACCTCATAGCCATGGTTGGTGAGCAGGCTTGAATAAATAGCACAGATGGTTTTTGAGTCATCTACCAGTAAAATTTTCATAAGCGCATTTTTTAATGGGGGGCTGTTTGCTGTGTATATATTTCATCCTCGGAATAATCCTATTCGAGAGAGTGCTTATATGATATATAGCAAATTATACGTTTGTGAGGGGTTGCTAAGGGTGACAGATCTGTTTGTTGTATGCAAGTGCTCCACTTACGATAACTGAGTGGTTGCGTAAAAATATAATTATGTTAAATATTGCGAGTTTCTTTTACCCTTCTCCTGAGTGCGGGGTATTCAGGAGAAGGGGAGGGTTATTGATGAACAATCCGTTTCAATGCATGTTGATGTTGCTGTTGTTGAGCCAGGCTGGCTAGTAGCCCGTGGATCATCAGCTGTTTGCTGAGGGTCTTACGGTTATCGTAGATTGTATGGAGGCGGGACTGGCAGGTTTGAATGATGTTGTTGGCGTGCTCAATGCTGATCGAATAACCCTCACGGTCATTGGCTCCGATGTTCTGAATGGAACCGTCATCGATCACAATGCGTGCTTGGTTGAGGCTGGGGGCGTGGTAGGCCTGCTTGAGCAGTTTACGCAGGGCGGCTTCGCCTAGTTGATGGATTTTCTGCTGAATCTTGGTCATGGCAACTTCTCCTTGGTAGTTAATGAAGAAAATGCAATGGCCATGCCAACGGTCCATTTATACTTATAAGGGTATTAAATTGAGGTTATCAGGTGGTAATGTTGGCGGGTTCGGTTATTTTTGCCTGTAGAGCGGCAAATTTTTCAGCTGCTGGAGTGGCTCCGGTTACCAGTGGGTAGAGCTCAGGGTCCTGTAGCTCCAGCAGCGCAATAAACTGTGCCTGCTCTTCTCTGTCTGCTGACTCATAGTGGTGCTCTAGATAGCGCTCCATGATCAGGTCCAGCTCCAGCATGCCGCGCCGGCAGCGCAGCCGTAGCTGTGACAGGGAGGTGTTCTCCGGTGTCATCGTCGGCTCAGGGGTCATCGCCGTACCAGCTCCTTTTTGATCTCAGCAATCGCCTTGGCGGGGTTTAACCCCTTGGGACAGGTGTTGGTGCAGTTCATGATGGTGTGACAACGATAGAGCTTGAAGGCATCATCCATCTGATCCAGTCGCTCTTTTAGGTTGCCGTCTCGGCTGTCTGCAATCCAGCGGTAGCCTTGCAGTAGGGTGGCAGGGCCGAGATACTTATCACTGTTCCACCAGTAGCTGGGGCAAGAGGTGGAGCAGCTTGCGCACATGATGCACTCGTAGAGGCCATCTAACCTTTTACGCTCCTCGGGGGATTGCAGCTGTTCGCGTCCATCGGCGGGGATCTCCTTCGGTTCAATCCACGGCTTGATTGATGCGTGTTGTGCGTAGAAGTGGGTCAGGTCAGGGACCAGATCTTTCAGTACCCCCATATGAGGCAGTGGGCTGATGGTGATCTCATTCCCCCCAAACTCATCGATCGAGCGGGTGCAGGCGAGGGTGTTGGTGCCGCCGATATTCATCGCGCAGGAGCCGCAGATCCCCTCGCGACAAGAGCGACGAAAGGTGAGACCGGGATCGATCTCATTTTTGATCAGTAGCAGGGCATCTAGCACCATATTGCCGCAGTTCTCTGTATCCAGCTGGTAGATATCCCAACGAGGGTTCTCTACGCCATTGGGGTTGTAACGGTAGATGCGAAAGCGCTGAATTTGGCGGGCCCCTTCGGGGACGGGCCAAGTTTTTCCACTCTGGATAATTGAGTTGGGGGGTAATTTGAACTCGGTCATTAGTAGACGCGCTCCTTGGGCGGAATGTAATCGACCTCATCAGTGAGGGTGTATTCATGGACGGGGCGACTGTCGAAACGGGTGGCGCCCCCCTTCTCTACCCAGCAGAGGGAGTGCTTCATCCAGTTTTTATCATCGCGATCGGGGTAATCTTCACGTGCATGGGCACCACGGCTCTCTTTGCGATCCACGGCGCAGTGGAGTGAGGTCTGGGCGCACTGCAACATATTGTCTAGCTCCAGCGTCTCCATCAGGTCGGAGTTCCACACCATGGAGCTGTCACTGACGGCGACATCCTCAAAGCTGGCGTAGATCGCATCCAGTTTGTGTATACCTGACTGCATGGTCTCTTCGGTGCGGAATACCGCTGCGTGTTTTTGCATGGTGCGTTGCATCCGGTCACGAATTCCAGCGGTGGGGTGTCCCCCTTTGGCGTGACGGATCTGGTCGAAACGCCCCAGTAGTGGATCAATCTGTGACTGGTTGATCTCTGGCTGTGTGGCACCTGCTTTTAAGATCTCTGCACAGCGGTTGGCCGCAGAGCGCCCAAATACGATGATGTCGAGCAGTGAGTTGGAGCCAAGGCGGTTGGCACCATGCACAGAGACGCAGGCACACTCGCCAATGGCCATCAGCCCGGGCACTACGGTATCGGAGCTATCACCGTTACGGGTTACCACCTCACCGTGGATATTGGTCGGAATGCCGCCCATGTTGTAGTGGACTGTCGGTAGCACGGGAATGGGTTCGCGGGTGATATCAACACCTGCGAAGATCCGCGCACTCCCGGCGATTCCGGGGAGTCGCTCCTGAATCAGCTTCTCACCCAGATGCTCTAGGTGTAGGTGGATATGGTCGCCGTCACTGCCAACACCACGTCCATCATTGATCTCACAGGTCATGGCACGACTGACGACATCGCGTGAGGCGAGATCCTTGGCACTTGGGGCATAGCGCTCCATAAAGCGCTCATTTTTGGCGTTGGTGAGATAACCACCCTCACCACGTGCCCCTTCTGTAATCAGGCAACCTGCACCGTAGATTCCAGTGGGGTGGAACTGAGTGAACTCCATATCTTGCAGAGGAAGCCCCGCGCGGATTACCATCCCATTACCATCACCGGTACAGGTGTGGGCGGAGGTGGCGGAGAACCAGGTGCGACCATAACCACCCGTTGCTAGAATTACAGTCTGTGCATGGAAGATGCGCAGCACGCCTGTAGTGAGATCCCACGCCATCACCCCGCGACAGACACCATCGTCATCCATAATCAGGTCGGTGGCGAAGTGTTCAATAAAGAACTTGGCGTTGCGTTTCAGGGACTGCTGATAGAGGGTGTGGAGAATGGCGTGTCCGGTACGGTCGGCTGCAGCACAGGTGCGTACTGCGACCCCCTCCCCGTAGTTGGTGGTCATGCCACCAAACGGGCGTTGATAGATCTTCCCCTCATCGGTGCGAGAGAAGGGGACACCTTGATGCTCCAGCTCCAGCACTGCGGGGATCGCCTCACGACACATATACTCAATCGCATCCTGATCGCCCAGCCAGTCGGAGCCTTTTACGGTGTCATACATGTGCCACTGCCACTTGTCCTCTCCCATGTTGGAGAGTGAGGCAGAGATTCCCCCTTGTGCTGCCACAGTATGGCTGCGAGTGGGGAAGACCTTGGTGACGCAGGCGGTGGATAGCCCTTTGTCGGCCATGCCGAAGGTGGCGCGCAAGCCTGCGCCGCCAGCCCCTACGACAACGACATCGTAAGTGTGGTGTTCAATGGTGTATCCATCCATGTTCACGCGCCTCCTGTAGTGATGGTGTAGATAGCAAAAAGAGAGAGTAATGCAGCAGCGCCCAATACCATACGGCTGAGTAGTATCACTCGGTTACGCAGTGGCTCGTGTACATAATCCTCCAGTACCACCTGTATGCCAAGATAGGCATGGTGACCCGCAATTAGTATAAACAGTCCTAGCAGGAGAGTGGTCAATGGTTGGCTGATCCATGCACTCACCTCAAGATATCCCGCGGAGGAGAGCGTAGCGACAGAAAAGAGTAGCCAAAGGGTTAGTGGGATCAGCAGTACGGCTGTACGACGCTGTGTTTTCCAGTGGTGAACGGCAGACATCAGCTGATACTCCAGAGAGCCAAGGTTAGTAAAAGTGAGATTACCAGTACGCTGTAGCCACTCCAGTAGACGCTCCTCAGCTCAAAGCCCAGTCCCAAATCCCAGCAGAGGTGACGAATGCCGTTGCTAAGGTGGTAAAAAGCCGCCCAGCTCCATCCAATCAAGATCAGCTTCCCAAACCAAGAGCTGAAAAGCTGTTGTGCGGTGGCGAAGGTCTCGGGGCCGGAGAGTACTGCAAACAGCCAGTAGCAGACCAGCAGGGTGCCGATGGCGAGCAGCACACCGGTGGTGCGGTGCAAAATGGAGAGCACAGAGGTGAGTTGTGGTCTGTAAATGGAGAGGTGAGGAGAGAGTGGCTTGGTGGGAGCAGTCATTTTTTATCGTTATTCATAATTTATGGTGTTGTGCCTTAACTGAGCTGAGCTGAGCTGAACTGAGCTTTTCTAGCAAGAGTGGTACCAGAGTGATGGATTTAATATTACCTATTGATTTTTATGCTTCTGTTATGGGTTTAATGTTTTTTTGTTGAGAGGGTTTGGGTGATAATTGACCCACTTGTCATCTTGCTCAAGAGTAAATTTCCCCCATTTCCTTATCCATTCCCCTGTTTTTGGATTGATCATTTTGATGTGAGTATAACTATAACTCTAATTGTCGACAAATATTATTTTTTATTCGGTTTTTTATGCTATAACAGTTGACAATAGCAAAAAATATTGGATATTTGAAATAAATTGTCGACACATTTCTTTGGGATGGGTCATAATGGGGCAACGAAGCGCAAACTTGGCGCATGAGGAGCGGGATATGTCTACATTTGATGCAAACAACGCGGCCTATCTGGAACTGTTCTATGAGCAGTATCTGCAAAATCCAGCGGCTGTACCAGAGGCGTTGGCCCACTATTTTGAGCAACTGCCGGGGGAGCAGGAGGGGGGCGTACTACATACGGAGACCCGTCAGCAGTTCAAGGAACATCTACAGCAGTCTCATCGTAGTGGTGGACCCGCTGTGGATGCGAGCGAGGTTCAAGAGCAGGCGCAGAAACAGGTGCGTGTGCTTCAGTTTATCAATGCACACCGCTTTCTCGGCCACTTTGAGGCGGAGGTCAATCCGCTGGGGCATACCAAGAAGCTCACCATCAGTGAACTCAAGTTGGAGCACCATGGCTTTGATTACAGTGATCTAAACAGCTCTTTTAATATCGGCTCTCTGCATGGCGGTAGTCAGGAGATGACACTGGGCGATATTCGTGCACTGCTACGGCGTACCTATTGTGGCTCAGTGGGTGCACAATTTATGCACATCACCAGTACCGCCAATAAGCGTTGGATTCAGCAACGACTGGAGTCGGCAGCAGGGGATTGGGGGGTGAGTGATAAAGAGCGCAGAGCGCTACTGGTCAGCCTGACTGAGGCAGAGACACTAGAGCGTTACCTGCACCATAAGTATGTGGGGCAGAAGCGCTTCTCGCTAGAGGGGGGAGAGAGTCTGATTCCGATGCTCGACACCCTGATCGACCACGCCTCTGGCATGGGGGTAGAGGAGATCGTACTGGGTATGGCACACCGGGGTCGCCTCAATGTACTGGTCAATATTCTCGGCAAGGCGCCATCCTCTCTATTTAAAGAGTTTGAGGGGAAAGTGGACCATGGGGGGCGTACCGGTGATGTGAAGTACCACATGGGCTTTGCCTGTGATCGCAACACCCCACATGGCCCCATTCATCTGGCAATGGCCTTCAACCCCTCCCATCTGGAGATTGTCGGTCCGGTGGTTGAGGGTGGGGTACGTGCCCGCCAAGATCGTCGTCAAGGTGGGGGAGATGAGGTGGTGCCGGTTGTGATCCATGGTGATGCCGCCTTTGCCGGTCAGGGGGTGGTGATGGAGACCCTCAATATGTCGGAGACCCGAGGCTATCGCACCTATGGCACCATCCATATCGTAGTCAACAACCAGATCGGCTTTACCACCAGCAGCAAGATTGACTCCCGTTCGACCCACTACTGTAGTGATGTGGCGAAAATAGTGGGTGCCCCTGTATTCCATGTCAATGGAGATGACCCAGAGGCGGTTGCCTTTATCACCAAGGTGGCGATGGACTACCGTCGGGAGTTCCGTGAAGATGTGGTGATCGATCTCTACTGCTACCGCCGTCACGGTCATAACGAGGCCGATGAGCCAGCGGCCACCCAGCCGATGATGTACAAGAAGATTCGTGCACTACCGACCACCCGAGAGCTCTACTGCCGCAAGTTGGTGGAGACGGGAGTGATTGCCGAGCAGGAGTGTGAACAGATGATTGAGGGGTACCGTAAGCGTCTGGAGGATGGTGAACCCACCGTTCCCAGTCTGCTACACCCCGATGATGTCAATCGCCTACATCCGGTTAACTGGAGTCAGTTCCGTGATGGTCTCTGGCATGAACCGGTACAGAGTGGCATGGATCGAGAACGTTTCATTCGCTTGGGTAGCGCAGTGGCAGATCTGCCCGATGATCTACAGGTAAATGGGCGTGTCTCCAAAATTTATGCTGATCGACTGCGTATGTCGATTGGTGATCAGCCACTGGATTGGGGGTTCTGTGAAAACCTCGCCTATGCAGCGCTGTTAGATGAGGGGTACGACATCCGCCTCTCTGGTGAAGATTGCGGGCGTGGCACCTTCTTCCACCGTCATGCCGTGGTGCATGATCAGGAGAGTGGAGAGAGCTACACCCCCTTACAGCATCTGGCTGATCAGCAGCCCACCTTCCATGTGATTGACTCACTGCTCTCTGAAGAGGCGGTGCTCGCCTTTGAGTATGGCTATGCGACCACGGAATCCGATACCTTGGTGATCTGGGAGGCGCAGTTTGGCGACTTCGCCAACGGTGCACAGGTGGTGATCGACCAGTTCATCACCTCTGGTGAGCAGAAGTGGGGCCGTCTCAGTGGGTTGGTGATGTTCCTGCCGCACGGTTTCGATGGACAGGGGCCAGAGCACTCCTCCGCGAGGTTGGAGCGCTACCTACAGCTCTGTGCACAAGAGAACATTCAAGTGTGTGTACCCAGTACCCCAGCGCAGACCTTCCATATGATTCAGCGTCAGATGTTGCGTCGTTATCGTAAACCCTTAATCGTGATGACACCCAAGAGCCTGCTACGCCATCCTATGTGTATTAGTAGTGCCGATGAGGTGATGAATGGACGTTTTGAGACGGTGCTGGATGAGGCCGATGAGCTCAATCCACAGCAGGTAGAGCGTATCGTGCTCTGTAGTGGCAAGGTCTATTTTGATCTGTTGGAGAAGCGTCGCAGCAGCTCCAGTAACCAAGTGGCAATTCTACGGGTAGAGCAACTCTACCCCTTCCCGCACTATGATCTGGAGCGGGTATTGGATGGTTACCCCAACTATCAGCAGCTGGTCTGGTGTCAGGAGGAACCACTCAATCAGGGGGCGTGGTTTATGGTCAACCCAATGCTACAGCTGCTGTTGAAGGAGGGGGCCGTGCTACAGAATGTGGGTCGTCCTGCATCGGCAGCACCTGCGGTGGGTAGTTTCCATATCCACAAACAGCAGCAGCAGGATCTGGTTGAATCGGCTCTGGGTATTGACTCATGAGGCACTTCAGCACTCTTAAAATCCCCTCTTTGTACAAAATAGTAAATTTATGAAAACAGAGTTATTAATTATTGGCGGTGGTGTTTCTGGAAGCGCGTTGCTCTATACCGCAGCCCGTTATACCGGATTGAAACATGTGACCCTGATCGAGAAAAATGAAGATCTGGCCAACGTCAACTCGCACGGACGTAACAATAGCCAGACTCTCCATCGTGGTGATATTGAGACCAACTACACCCTAGAGAAGGCGCTCTACGTCAAACAGGCGGTAGATATGGTGGTCAATTATGCCACGGCTCAAGAGGCGAAAGGTGCAGCACCGTTGGTCCACAAATACCCCAAGATGGCGTTGGGTGTGGGTAATGTAGAGTGTGACTTTATCCGTAAGCGCTATACGGAGTTCGCCCCACATTATCAGGGGTTGGAGCTATTTGAGGTGGGGGAGATCGCCAGCATCGAACCCTATGTGGTGATGATGCGTGATGGGCGCTGGAGAAAAGATCCGGTTGTAGCGATGGGTAGCCGCAGTGAGAACGTAGCGTGTGATTTTGCGGCACTGGCACACTCCTTTGTTGAATCTGCGCAGGCAGAGCAGAGCTGTGAGATTGACCTTAAGCTCGGTGCTCATGTTGAGAGCATTGAAGAGGTTGGTGATTTCTTTATGGTCAAGACCACTCAAGGCACTATCGAGGCAGAGAACGTCATCACCTGTGCTGGTGGTCACAGCCTGTTGATGGCTCACAAGATGGGGCATGGGCTGGACTACTCGGTGCTGCCGATGGGGGGGAGCTTCTACTTCACCCCAGCACTGCTCAATGGCAAGGTCTATACCGTGCAGAACCCCAACCTCCCCTTTGCCGCAGTACATGGGGATGTTGATCTGCTGGTGGATGATAAGACCCGTTTTGGCCCCACAGCACTGGCACTGCCGATGCTGGAGCGCTACCAGTACAAAACCATACTCGACTTCTTCAAGGTGTTCCGTCTCAATAAAGATGTGATGGCGGTGGCGAAAGATCTGCTCAAGGTGCCGGATATCCGTAACTACTTCCTGAAAAATCTGCTGTATGAGGTGCCTGTACTACAGCGTTACCTGTTTATGAAAGAGGTGAAGAAAATTGTCCCCTCGATCAGCTTTAAAGAGATCAAGTACGCCAACCGCTTTGGCGGTATTCGTCCTCAGTTGATCGATAAAAAAGCGCGAAAATTGGTGCTGGGGGAGGCGAAAATTGATCCCGGAAATGGCATCATCTTCAATATGACTCCATCCCCCGGTGCAACCAGCTGTCTACAGAATGCAGAGAAAGATATGCGTACCGTTTGCCAGCGGCTGGGTGTGGCCTTTGATGACGCGCGTCACCGTGAAGAGTTGGCCCATGATTTCAATGATCCCCAGCTGGTGGATCAACCCGAGGAGGCGCTACGCGAAGCAGTCTGATGGAACCGTTAATGGACCAGTATCTGCAACAGGTTGAGCATCAAGAGATTGTGCGAGACCCCGGCCAGCTCAAAGTGGTTGAGGCGCTGCAGTGTGCACTGGACCGGATGAACCATCAAGGGTGGTGGTGTCGCCTGTTCAAGAAGAGGCAGCAGGGGGTCTTTATCTGGGGCGATGTAGGGGTTGGCAAGACTTGGCTGATGGATCAATTCTATCGTGCGGCACCAGAAAAGAAGAAGATACGCTACCACTACCATGAGTTTATGGAGATGCTGCACGGCTCCATGCCGGATCATAAGCACCGCCCTAATCCACTGGATGCGATTGCCAACAAGCTTGCGGGGCATTATCGACTGATCTGCATTGATGAGTTTCATGTTACCGAGATTGCGGATGCGATGTTGCTCTATGGGATTCTGGAGGGGCTCTTTAAACGTCAGGTGATGTTGGTGACCACCTCCAACCGAGTGCCGGATCGCCTCTATGAAAAGGGGTTTCATAGAGACCTTTTTCTGCCAGCTATTGAGCTGCTAAAACGTTACAACATGGTGGTCGAACTGGAGAGTCATACGGACTACCGGGTGGCAAACAGTGAGGTATCACGCCAGCAGGTGGTTCAAGAGTTGGGGCAACCGGAGTTAGAGGCGATATTCGCTAACCTAGCGCAGAGTGAGCCGTGGGAGCAACACTCCCTGCAGATTAACCAGCGTACACTGCCTGTGATTAAAGTGGCCGAAGGGGTGGTCTGGCTCGATTATCAGGTGCTCTGTAGCAACCCACGGGCGACCAGTGACTATATTGAGCTGGCCCATATTTTCAGTGCAGTGATTGTCTCCAATATCGATGCCAGAGCAGCCGCGAATGAGTCCTATGCTTGGCGCTTTCTCCACTTTGTGGATGAGCTCTATGACCACCAGATTCAGCTGGTGATCTCGGCGGTAGGGCAGTTGATGCAGGTTTATCAGAATGAGGCACTACGGTTTCAGTTTGCACGCACCGTCAGTCGCCTACACGAAATGCAGAGTGCAATAGTTCAGCAACAAATTCTACTACAGAGGGCAGGGGGTTCATGATGAGTATGGAAATTTTGACACCAACATTACCGGAGTCGGTAACCGAAGCCACCGTGGTGGCATGGAATAAACAGGTGGGGGATGCGGTGCGCCGCGATGAGATCCTGGTTGAGATTGAGACCGATAAGGTGGTGCTAGAGGTGCCAGCCCTCTCTGACGGGGTACTAGAGTCGATTGAGGAGGTGGTGGATGCTGTAGTGGTGGGAGAGCAGCTGCTGGGCAGGATTGCGGTTGGAGCGTCCGCAGCAACACCCATTGCAGACACAGATATCGTTACAGAGCCAGATGAGAGTAGTAGTCACTCCAGCCCCTCTGTGCGTAAATTGATGGCGGAGAAGGGGGTGGCCCCCGATTCGGTGCAGGGTAGTGGTAAGAAAGGGCGAGTACTGAAAGAGGATGTAGAGGCGGCATCTGCACCGGCTCCGGCAGCACCACAAGCGCCACAGCCTGCAGATCTGGATTCAGAACAACAGGGAGAGCGGGTAGAGCGTCGGGTGCCGATGACCCGCCTGCGCGCCACCATTGCAGATCGCCTGCTCTCAGCAAAACAGAATACTGCGATGTTGACCACTTTCAATGAGGTCAATATGCAGGCGGCGATGGAGCTGCGAGCCACCCACAAAGAGGCGTTTGAGAAGACCCATGGGGTCCGGTTGGGCTTTATGTCGATCTTTGTGCAGGCGGCCACCATTGCGCTGCAGCGTTTCCCAGAGGTTAATGCCTCGATTGATGGCAAGGATATTGTCTACCATGGCTTCTGTGATGTGGGGATTGCGGTCTCCTCAGAACGTGGTCTGGTGGTCCCTATTTTAAGAAATACCGAGGCTATGAGTGTGGCTGATGTAGAGGCGGGTATTGTCCACTACGCCAAGCGAGCACGGGATGGCAAGCTAGCGATGGAGGATCTGATGGGGGGCACCTTCACCATCACCAATGGCGGGGTGTTTGGGTCGATGCTCTCTACTCCCATCCTCAATCCACCTCAAAGTGCGATCCTTGGAATGCACAACATCCAGAAGCGTGCAGTGGTAGAGAATGATGAGATTGTGATTCGCCCGATGATGTATCTGGCGCTATCCTATGACCACCGTATTATTGATGGTCAACAGGCGGTCACCTTCCTCAAGACGATTAAAGAGTTGGTGGAAGATCCGACTAGAGTACTACTGAATATATAAACAGAATAAGGAAATTTGTTATGTTGAAAAAGTATCACGAACAGGTCGAAGCCCGTGCCGCAGAGAGGATTCCTCCGCTGCCGTTGACGGCTGCTGAAGTGACTGAACTGGTTGCTCTGTTGGAGTCCGGTAGTAGCGATGGTGAAGAGCTACTGGAGCTGCTCACCCATCGTGTCCCTGCGGGGGTGGATGATGCGGCACAGGTGAAGGCACGCTTCCTTGCAGCGGTAGCCTCAGGTGAGAAGCGTGTCTCGTTGATCACTCCACTGCGTGCGATTGAATTGCTGGGTACTATGCTTGGCGGTTTCAATGTCGCTCCATTGATTGATGCGTTGGAAGGGGATGAGATGCTGGCCACTGCGGCAGTGGACTCCCTCTCTAAGACTCTGTTGGTATTTGATGCCTTTGATACTGTCGTTGCCAAGATGGAGGCGGGGAATGCTTACGCCAAGCGGGTGGTGGAGTCTTGGGCGGAGGCGGAGTGGTTCACCTCGCGTGATGCGTTGGCTGAGCAGATCACCGTTACCGTATTCAAGGTGCCCGGTGAGACCAACACCGATGACCTCTCACCAGCACAGGATGCGTGGTCACGCCCTGATATCCCGCTGCACGCCAAGGCGATGCTGAAGATGCCGCGTCCTGACTTTACGGAAGATCCACTGGGCACACTGGAGGTACTGAAAGAGAAGGGATTCCCAGTCGCCTATGTCGGTGATGTGGTGGGTACTGGCTCTTCACGTAAATCTGCCACCAATTCTGTGCTCTGGTATATGGGGCGGGATATCCCCTTTATCCCCAACAAGCATGATGGCGGTTACTGTTTTGGTAGCAAGATTGCACCGATCTTCTTCAACACCATGGAGGATGCGGGTGCACTGCCCGTAGAGATGGATGTCTCTGCAATGGAGATGGGAGATGTGATTGATCTCTTCCCTTATGCGGGGGAGGTTAAACGCCATGGCAGCGATGAGGTGTTGACCACCTTTGCACTGAATACTGAGGTATTGAAAGATGAGGTGCAGGCGGGGGGGCGTATTCCTCTGATTATCGGTCGAGGTCTTACCGGACGTGCACGTGAAGCGTTGGGGTTGGAACCCTCTACCCTGTTCCGTCTTCCGAAAGAGCCAGCCGAAAGTAGTGCTGGATATAGTCTGGCGCAGAAGATTGTGGGTAAGGCGTGTGGAAAAGCGGGGGTTCGCCCGATGGAGTATTGCGAACCTGCTATGGCTACTGTTGGCTCACAAGATACCACGGGACCGATGACGCGTGATGAGCTGAAAGACCTTGCCTGTTTGGAGTACTCAGCGGATCTGGTGATGCAGTCCTTCTGTCATACCGCCGCCTATCCGCGCCCAGTGGATGTGACTACCCACCAGACCCTGCCGCTGTTTATGACCGATCGTGGTGGTGTCTCCCTGAAGCCGGGGGATGGTGTCATTCACTCCTGGCTCAACCGTATGTTGCTACCCGATACCGTTGGTACCGGTGGTGACTCTCATACCCGCTTTCCTCTGGGGATCTCCTTCCCTGCGGGTTCTGGTCTGGTCGCCTTTGCAGCGGCTACTGGGGTGATGCCGCTGGATATGCCGGAGTCAGTTCTGGTGCGTTTCAAGGGGGAGATGCAGCCAGGAATTACCCTGCGTGATCTGGTCCATGCGATCCCCTATATGGCGATTCAGAAGGGGTTGTTGACGGTAGAGAAGGCGGGTAAGAAGAATGTCTTTTCGGGCCGCATTCTGGAGATTGAAGGGCTGAATGAACTGACTGTAGAACAGGCCTTTGAGCTGAGTGATGCCTCGGCAGAGCGTTCTGCAGCAGCCTGTAGTATCGCCTTAAGTGAGGATGCAGTGAAGGCGTACCTCAACTCCAATATTGCTCTGCTGAAATCGATGGTGGCCGATGGTTACCAAAACAGTGCAGCGCTGGAGCGTCGTATTGTAGCGATGGAGGCGTGGCTGCAACAGCCAGAGTTGATCCGTGCCGATGCGGATGCCGAATATGCCGAGGTGATTGAGATCGATCTGGCAGAGATCAAAGAGCCGATCCTCTGTGCACCGAATGATCCCGATGATGCGCGTACCCTGTCTGATGTGGCTGGCTCGAATATTGATGAGGTCTTTATCGGCTCCTGTATGACCAATATCGGTCACTTCCGTGCCGCCTCCAAACTGCTGGAGTCGGTGGATACACTCTCTACCCGTCTCTGGGTGGCTCCACCCACCCGCATGGATGAGGCACAGCTGCGTGATGAAGGCATCTACAACGTCTATGGACGTGTTGGTGCGCGTATGGAGATGCCCGGTTGCTCCCTCTGTATGGGTAATCAGGCGCGTATTGCGCCGAAGAGTACCGCAGTCTCCACCTCTACCCGTAACTTCCCCAACCGTTTAGGAACCGGAGCTGATGTCTATCTCGCCTCAGCAGAGCTGGCAGCTGTGGCGGCGATTTTGGGTAAACTGCCTACAGCGGAGGAGTACCAGCAGTATGCCGAGGAGATCACTGCCAATAGCGATGAGATCTACCGTTATCTGGATTTCTCAAAATAGTAGCAGATTGAACCTAGAATCCTCAGTTGACCGCGTCCTGCGCACGCCTGTACGCACACTCTGGCCCATCCAACTGAGGAATCTAGGTTGAACAGAGCCACTATCCCGTTGGGGTAGTGGTTTTTTTACGCGTCCCTGTTGCTGGCTGGGTGTTGCTGAAGAATCTGTTGGATTAGATGAGATAGCTCTTGTTTGTTGATCGGCTTCTCTAAGAACCCATTACATCCCGCCTCATTGAAGGCATCACGGTGTTTCTGCATTACATTGGCCGTCAGGGCGACAATGGGGACGTTGTTACCTGCGGCTCTCAATATTTTTGTAGCCTCAATGCCATTGGTCTCAGGCATCTGCATGTCCATCAGAATCAGGTCAAAATGGTGTGCTGTGGCCAGCTCAATGGCGATTTTTCCATTATCGGCTGTTGTTACGGTGGCCCCCATCGACTCTAGGATACGACGTTCCAACAGTTGCAGTTCAGGAGTATCTTCTGCGATCAGTACAGCGGCATTGAGATTGGTTCCGAGCAGCTCCTCCTGATTGACCTGACTGTTTTTGAGCTCTTGCGCCTGACTGGGAGCTGCACTGTTTGTAGGGTGATAGGGGAGGTTAAGCTGGAATCTGGAACCTTTCCCTTTACTGCTCTCTACCTCAATGGAACCGCCCATCAACTGAGCCAAATTACCGGAAACATACAGGCCGAGTCCACTGCCACCAAAGCGGCGTGAAATGGAGTTGTCTGCTTGCTCAAAGCGTTGGAATAGACGTTGTTGAACCTCTGAGGTCATGCCGATGCCGGTATCTTCGACACTGAAGTGAAGCTGTTCTGAGGCGCTCCAGAGACGTAAAGTGACTGTGCCGCCAGCTTCTGTAAATTTGACAGCATTGCCGATCAGGTTGATCAAAATCTGTCCAATACGTTGGGCATCACCCAACACCATATTGGGGAATGTCTCTTGCTGCTCCAACTTGAATGTCAGTCCCGCATCTTGCATGCGCATTGAGAAGATGTGTTGGATATTGTCAATCAGTGTATTAAGGTTGTAGGGGTTCTCATCAATGGTAAATTTGCCAGACTCAATCTTAGAGATGTCGAGAATATCGTTGACCAGAGCCAGCTGGCTACGTCCAGAGATCTCGATGGATTGGATCATCTTCTGTTTTTCGGAGTCTGACTCCTGCTCACCGAGAAATTCGCAGTTTCCGATGATGTTGGTGAGTGGTGTACGTAGCTCATGACTCATGGAGGCGAGAAATTCATCTTTGGCGCGGCTTGCCTGTTCAATCTTCTCTTCAGCCTCTTTATGGCGGGTGATGTCTTGAACGGTCCCTCTTAACAGTGCTGGTTTTCCTTCTCTGTCATAGAGTGTCTCAATTCGGTCTTCACTCCATTTGATCTCACCACTCTCCAGCAGTAAACGGTGTTGTGTCTGACAGTTTGCCTGCAGCTTCACCTCTTCGGTATAGGTGTGGTTGACCTGCTCTAGATCCTCTGGGTGGATGATGCTGAGAAATTTCTCATAAGAGGGGGGGGTGGTTTTGGGGTCGAACTGAAACAGTTCGTAGATCTCTTTTGACCAATCCAGCTTATGTTTTTTTAGATCTAATACCCAGTTTCCGATCTGCCCGAGGCGTTGGGCCTCTTTTAACCGGGTCTCGCTCTGTAATAGCTCTGCCTCTGCATCTTGGTGGCTCTTGAAGATGGAGCGCTCAATACGGCTGAGATAGCTATAGAGGGTAATAATATAGAGCAGTGATATAAAGAGTGTGACGAGGATGATGTACTCAATCTGTTGTGTAAGTTGCTGAGCAAGGTGGGTGATGTCAGAGAGAATCATCACCGTCCCGTTCTCCTCTTGATTGAGTGTCTGCAGGGGGACAAATCCAATATTGTAAACAGAGCCATCTGTTTTTAGGATGGTGTACTCACTATCTGATGGGGTGTGCTGATGCCGCTGTTCAATGTGTTGTACTAAAGGGGCGGGCAGAGCTGGCTGACTGCTATAGAGCATGACCTCTGAACTAAACTGGCTCCAATCTCCGTTGCGTTGTAGGCGTTTCATGCCTTGTTGCCACAACTCTTTTTTAATGGCGTGCTTACTCATCAAAACCACAAGCTCGACTTTCAGCTCATTAGCGAGGTTATTGAGTGCATGTTCAATCTCCATCCCCAGCTCCATATAACCGATCAGTTCACCACCGCGATGCCCCTGTTGGTGCAGTGGGCTGACAAGGCGCAATGTGTAGGTGCCCAATGGACCAATCTCCAGTCCCCAAGCAGGTTTTCCTGTTTTGACCGCCTGTAACATGGTTTGGCGGTTGATGCTGTCTCCGAAGCGGTCGGGTTGATGCACACGCAGGAAGTTGGTTTGATTGGTGTTGGTGAAGTAGAAGTGGGTGATCTGGTGGTTCTGGTTCAACTCTGCATAAATGGGAGCTATTTTTTGGTAGAGGCGGTCACGGTTCTGCTCTTTATAGTTATTGATAATCTCTGGGTCATGCTCTAGTGACTCAATTGCCACCTGCATCATCGATACATTCTGCTTGATGGTGTCCTCAAAATGTTCGTTCAACTTGTAGTTTAACGAGATCTGATTGTTTTCCCATACCTTCACTTGGTGGTTGTAGAAGAAGAAGCTGGAGATGATCATCACCAAGATCAATACCAGAGAGAGAGGAATCAGAATCTTCTGTTTTAGGTGGAGATCAAGTGGGTTCATCAGCAGGTTTTAGTGACTTATGTTAAATTATGGCATATAAGAATTGCTATGATAACAGTAACTACTCAGAACTACTAACTGAAAATCTTGACAGGTTTTTTCGGCAGAAACGTGTTGTTTATCTTAGTTCCTGTCGCTCTTAGTTATCCACAAGCTATCTGCGCGATCTTCCATTTAAGTTGTTGATCCAGCGTGTTTTATGGCTAAAAACTGCTTCAATCTCTGAGGGTCAGATCTTTTTCACAAACTGTGATTTGAGCTGCATTGCACCGATGCCATCAATTTTGCAGTCGATATCGTGGTCACCATCCACTAGGCGGATGTTCTTGACCTTGGTACCTATTTTTACCACCAGTGAAGACCCTTTCACTTTGAGGTCTTTGATCACGCTAACGCTGTCGCCGTCCTGTAGTGGGTTACCGTTGGCATCCTTGATACTTGTGGTCTCCTCCTCTTCGGCCTCAATGGCCCACTCATGCGCACACTCTGGGCAGATATAAAGTGTCGCATCAATATAGGTGTATTCAGATTGACATTGCGGACAGTGGGGTAGGGTGCTCATTAGGGGATTACCTGCTGATTAAAGGGGAAGAAGGAGGGGATTGTACAGGAGCTATTCAGAGGTTACTGACGTGCCAGAGAGAGCCTCTTACTACGTATGTGTCCAAGGAGGTGGCGGTGTTAACATAGGTGGCTAGAAGCCCTCTTTTTAGCTGTCTATTGCCTCTCCGTCGCAGATCTGTTGTAGCAGGTCATGAAGCTGTTCAACAGCCCCTTCTGCCTCCACTGGTTGGTTGGCATCGAGGGCATTGCAGACTGTTGCTCCCAGTCGGGTCAGTTCGGGGTAACCAAATGAGGTCCCACTGCCTTTGAGGGTATGTGCCGCCTTGCGCACCTGCGGCCACTGTTGGTTGCTCAGTGCAGTCATCATTTCGTCGTGTAAAACCCTACATCGTTGTAGAAAAAGCTCGAACAGCTCATCATCTATAAGTGTGCTGACCTCACCTTGAGGGAGAGCGGCTTGGGGTAGGTAGTGGTCCAGTAACTGCTCCAGCTCTGCCCGGTTGATTGGTTTTTCCAAAAAGTGGTTACAGCCAGCCTCTTCAAACTCTTCACTGTGGCGTGGCATTACATTGGCAGTCAGTGCGATAATAGGGATGTTATACCCCTCTTTTCTAAGTTGTATGGTGGCCTCAATACCGCTCATAACAGGCATCTGCATATCCATGAGAATCATGTCAAAGCTCTGCTGCTTCACCATATCAAGCGCAATTTTCCCATTATTTGCTGTAAATACGGTCAGCCCCATCGGTTCCAAAATACGCCGCTCAAGCATCTGCAGCTCGGGTGCATCCTCTGCAATTAGGACGGTTCCTGAGTATCTGGAGTGTGAATGATTCGGTTGCTGAGTTACCTGAGTGGCTTTTGTTTTACTCAACTGTAGGGGGAGTCGGACCTCAAATCGAGAACCTTGACCGAGGATACTGGAAACCTTGATCTCCCCCCCCATCAAGTCGGTGAGTTGCTTGGAGATATAGAGCCCCAGTCCGGTTCCACCAAAACGGCGTGAGATAGAGTGTTCGGCCTGTTCAAAGGGTTGGAACAGCTGCTGTAGGGTCTCGGGTGACATTCCGATCCCCTCATCTTCGATGGTAAAACAGAGTTGATCTTGTTGATGGGGTTGTTTATCTTCTTTAATGGTCAGAGTTACATGTCCCTGCTCTGTAAACTTAACGGCATTGCCTAGCAGGTTAATTAAGACCTGACTGATTCGATGACCGTCTCCAAGAAGGAGTTGCGGATAGTGGGCGGACGACACGACCCTGAAGGCGAGTTTTGCCTCTTCTGCACGTTTGTAGAAGATGGTTTTAACCTCATGAAGCAGTGACTCCAGATTAAACTCGCCTTCATCAATACTGAACTTCCCTGCGGCAATTTTTGAGACATCGAGTAGATCATTGATGAGATAAAGTAGCCCCTTGCCTGAGACCTCCATCGACTCAAGGAGCTGTTTCTGCTCAATATTGAGGACAGTTCTTCCCAGTAGCTCACCGTTGCCCAGTAGGGCGGTGAGAGGAGTTCGTAGCTCATGACTCATTGCCGCAAGAAAGTCATCTTTGGCTTGGCTGGCATCTTCTGCGGCCAGTAGTTTGAGTTGGTGTTGCTGGATATCCTGAAGCCCTTGGTAGCCACGCAGAGAGGAGATGACACAGGTAAAGAGTTTGTCTGATGTTAATTCACTCTTATCCTTATAGTCGTTGATGTCGTAATCGAGAATGGCTTGATGGGCCGGAGCCATACCCGGTTGACCCGTGCGCAGTATGATGCGGACCAACTCATTGTGGTTGGATTCTCGTATCCGTTTAACGGTCAAGAGACCTGCATGGTCACTCTCCATCACCACATCCAGTAGAATGAGTGCAGTATCCTCATGCTCTTGCAGTAGGTCTATCGCCTCTTGTCCGCTATAGGCGTGTATGAAGTCCAGCCTCCGCTGCTGGAAGGTGACATTCCTGAGCGAGAGTAGGGTTACGTCATGAACACTCTGTTCATCATCGACAATCATCACCTTCCAAGGAGATTCAGAGAGAGGGGGCGATGCAGCTGGTGTATCAGTCTCTGAGACTGTATCTTCAGGAAAGAGTAACTCATCTGTGCTCATGGGGTTATCCGTCTATTGGCTCGTGTATGGCTGCGGGGAGTGTAATCAGAAAGTGTGACCCCTGTTCTGGTTGGCTCCAGACCTGAATGGTCCCTTGGAGTCGATGAACAACTAGGTTATATACAATCTGCATGCCTAAACCGCTGCCTCCGCTATTACGGCGGGTGGTAAAGAATGGCTCAAAAATATGTTGTCGGACCGACTCTGACATCCCCACGCCATCATCTTGGTAGTTGAGCGTTATCATAGGCGTTTTGATTGTAGACTCTTTGGTTGTCTCTTCGGAGAGGGTGGCTTGGATGTGAATCAGCCCCGAATCCTGCTCTGGATAGGCGTGGATCAGAGAGTTTTCGATCAGATTGATCAGTACTTGTGATAAGGCCCCAGCGTCACTGTGCATGGTCAAATTGGGGCTGCAATCAACCTCAATGGTGATGGGGTGCTGCCTGAATCGAGGCTGTAGGGAGTGTAGTAGCTCGTCAATAAAAGGTTGTAATAAAAACTCTTCGTTGTGGCTGCGGGACTGATTTACCGCTACCTTTTTGAAATTCTGGATGAGCAGTGCTGCACGCTTGAGGTTGCTGATGACGATGTTGCTGCTCTCTGTAACGGTAGAGAGGTAGTGGCTGAGGTTCTCTTTGGTGAGTCCCCCTTGTTGGAAAGCATTTTCGAACTGCTTCGTCTCTCCCTCTAGATAGGTGATAGCGGTTACTCCAACCCCAACGGGCGTGTTAATTTCATGGGCAACGCCAGCAACCATACCTCCGAGTGAAGCCATCTTTTCCGACTCAATGAGCCGCTTCTCGATCTCGATCTCTTGTGAAATATTGCGGAATACAGCCACAGATCCTTGGTTTTGATCAGATCCAATCAGGGGGGAGGAGAAGAAGGCGACTGGAAAGAAGCTGCCATCTTTGGCCTGGAACCAATCCTTCTCAACCGAGTAGTGCTTTCCATTATGTATGCTTTTTTGAATCGGGCACTCTTCAGCAGGCATGCGGGTTCCATCAGGACGACAGGCGTGGATTGTGTCATGCATATTTTTACCCAGTAACTCTTTATAACTCCATCCGAGTAGGGTCTCGGCCTTGGGGTTCATAAAGGTCAGCTTGCCCTCGGTATCCAGCACGTAGACCCCCTCATTCATGCTTGCGGTGATACTGGAGAGAAAACTCTCTTTCTCTGCCAGTTGTTGGCTGATCACCTTTTCTCGGTCATGAGACTCCTGCAGTTGTGTAACTGCCGTGCTCCACTGTTTGCGGATACGTTCGGCCTGTTTTACCCGCTGCTGAAGCATGCGGTTGGTACGTCTGAGTTGGGTTAATTCCGGGTCATTGGTGTCTGTGGGAGACATGGCTATAGGAGGGGATAAGCTATGAAAATTCAGGGTAGATTAGGTCGGTTCCACAACGCACATTCTCTAGATAATCGAGTCCCTCTTTTACAAAGTTGGAGGCGATGATTGAGCCATGCTGAGGCAGAATGGCATCGATCTCAATTCCATCGAGCTGGCGGACAAAACCCCGACAGGCTGTATTGCTTGCCATGTAATCCATATGGAAGAGGTCCATGCTGTCACGGTGGGCCTCCATGTCGGTTACCACCAGAGACCAGTCGCTGTCTAATGCGGCCCAGATATCACCAGAGAAGAGCGCCTGAGTTGCACGATCATAGGTGGTGAAAGCTCCTGGAAAGTGGAGGAAAGGGGCTGCGATGAACTGAAGTTCTGCACCAGATGGGAGGGTGATAATACTGTTCTCTTCAACGTCTACATACTCATATTCAATGTCGTAATAGGGCAGTAGTACGTTGGTGCGAGGGGTGGTATAGACCTTCATTGCGGGATTGATTGCCAGCCAGTCGATTAGAGAGGCTGCAACATCAGGGTCTTGATGGCAGATGATCGCCCCGGTAATCTTTTCTGGAGAGACTATGGTCGAGATGCTTTCTTTGACTTGAGGGAAGTGGGCACGGCTACCGGGATCGACCAAAATCCACTCCTCTCCATCCCCAATCAGGTAGACATTGCAGCGGAAGGCGCTCTCTTCGGTTACCCCAACCCAGTATACGGTATGGTTTTCCTGTTGATAGAGGGGGGTTACTCCGCTGGGCTGTATTGCAATGGTCTGTAGATCAATCTTCATGGTGGTCTCTGCTTAGGCTGATAGAGAGTATATGCACTCACCCTGATCAGTAGTGAGAGGGAGGTGAGTGTTGATTGATTTAAATCAACTAAAATCGCATGAAAAAAGCCCCTGCAAAATACTCAACTCTGCAGGGGCTTTTAGGTGTTGTGAAGAGGGTGCTATTTAAACTCGACGATTAGATCATCTTGCTGTACCAGTTCACCTGCCTGTAGATGGATCTTCTTGATGGAGCCATCAAAGGGGGCTGTTACTGTAGTCTCCATCTTCATCGCCTCAATCACAAATAGTGGATCTCCTTTGGTTACCTGATCCCCTGCATGGGCGATTACATCAGAGAGTTTGCCCTGTAGTGGGGCACCAATTTCATGCTCATCTGAGGCCTTGGTGTTGACCTGAGTCTTGGAGACCACCGAGGTGTCACGTACACGTACGGTACGGGTTTGACCATTGAGGTCAAAGGTGACGGTACGCATACCATCTTCGCCTGGTTCAGAGGTGAAGAGTAGGCGGATAATAATCACCTTACCCTTGCCGATCTCCACGGAGATCTCCTCTTCTGGCTGTAGACCATAGAAGAAGGCGTTGGTGGGGAGGTAGGAGATCTCACCATACTCCTGCTTGTGGTTGTAAAAGTCCTTGAATACCTCGGGGTACATTTTGTAAGAGAGGAAGTCGAGCATGGTTTGGGTGTCATCAAACTCCTGCTGGAAGGCGACAAACTCGGTATCAAAGTCGACTGGATCAAGGTACTGGTTGGGGCGACTCTCCATCGGCTTATCGCCCTTGAGGATGATCTTGGAGAGTGCTTCAGGAAAGCCGCCCTCCATCTGACCGAGGTCGCCCTTGAACAGTTCAATCACCGAATCAGGGAAGGCGAGGGTGTCACCACGCTCCATGATATCGGCCTCAGTGAGGCCGTTAGAGACCATGAACAGAGCCATATCACCGACCACTTTAGAGGAAGGTGTAACTTTAACAATGTCACCGAACATCTTGTTTACAATTGCGTAATGCTGTTTTATCTCTTCGAATTTGTGCTCCAGACCAAGCGCAATCGCCTGTGGACGTAGGTTGGAGTATTGGCCTCCAGGGATCTCATGGTCATAGACCTCAGCGGTGCTCGCCTTGAGTCCAGACTCAAACGGGTAGTACTGCTCGCGCACATCTTCCCAGTAGTTGGCGTACTGGTTGAGGTTGTGCAGTTCAAACGGCTGCTCACGCTCATGACCCTCCATCACCGCCACCATTGAGTTGAGGTTGACCTGTGAGGTGAGACCCGACATGGAGCTGAGACAGGTGTCGATGATATCGACATCCGCTTCAACCGCCTTCAATAGTGTTGCCGACTGGACTCCTGCTGTCTCATGGGTGTGAAGATGAATCGGGAGGTCAACCGCCTCTTTCAGCGCAGGAATCAGCTCCTGTGCGGCATAAGGTTTCAACAGACCCGCCATATCTTTCAGCGCTAGGGTATGTGCGCCGGCATCCTCCAACTGCTTCGCCAGATCGGTGTAGTACTGTAGGTTGTAGCGGTTAGAAGGGTCGGTATTCAGCACATCGCCGGTATAACAGATGGTCCCCTCGGCCAAGCCGCCAGTCTCATTACGTACAAACTGAATCGACTGCTTCATCCCCTCAATCCAGTTCAGCGAGTCAAAGATACGGAATACATCGATCCCGTTCTCCCATGACTCAATGATGAACTTCTCTACCAGATTATCGGGATAGGCCTTGTAGCCAACCGCATTGGAGCCACGAAACAGCATCTGGAATAGAATGTTGGGGATCGCCTTACGCAGTTGACGCAGGCGCTCCCACGGGCACTCATGCAGGAAGCGCATGGAGACATCAAATGTAGCGCCGCCCCACATCTCTAGCGAGAAGATTTGAGGGTGGCTCTTGGCATACCCCTCGGCCACCTTCATCATATCGCGGGTACGTACTCGAGTCGCTAGCAGTGACTGGTGTGCATCACGCATGGTGGTGTCGGTGTAGAGGATATTGTTCTGGTCTTTGATCCAGTCGACGAACTTGTCAGCACCCATCTCATCCAACAGGTTCTTGGTCCCCTTGGGGTACTCGGCACAGCAGTCGACCTTGGGTACCTTCGCTTTACGGAACTGGCGTCCCTTGTCGGGGTGTTTGACATCGGGGTTGCCATTGATGGAGACATTACCCAGATAGTTTAGGGTCTTGGTGGCTCGGTCAAAGGAGGAGCGGATCTCGAACAGCTCGGGGTGGGTGTCGATAAAGGTGACGGTCGATTGACCAGAGGAGAAGGTGTTGTTGGCGAGTACATTCTCCAAAAAACCGATATTGGTCTTTACGCCACGGATACGGAACTCACGTAGTGCACGGTTAATGCGCTGGATGGCTCCGGGGAAGGTGCGTCCCCATGAAGAGACTTTAACCAGCATAGAGTCGAAGAAGGGGGAGACGCGAGCACCAGGGTAGGCGGCACCAACATCCAGACGAATGCCAAAACCACCGGCACTGCGGTAGGCGATGATGCGTCCAAAATCTGGCTGGAAGCTGTTCTCTGGGTCCTCCGTAGTGATGCGACATTGGATTGCATAACCGTTGCAAGTTACGGATTCTTGGGTGGGAATAGAGATCTCATTGCTATCCAGACGACACCCCTCTGCAACATGAATCTGGCTGCGTACGATGTCGATCCCAGTCACCTCTTCGGTGATGGTGTGCTCTACCTGTACCCGTGGATTGACCTCGATAAAGAAGATGTTCTCCTCGTTGTCGACCAGAAACTCTACCGTACCGGCATTGCTGTAGTTGACGTGGCGGGTGATATCCAGTGCATATTGATGCAGCTGTTTGCGTGCCTTTTCAGAGAGGGTGATACTGGGGGCGATCTCCACCACCTTCTGGAAGCGGCGCTGTACCGAACAGTCCCGCTCAAACAGGTGGACCAGATTTCCATGCTGATCACCGAGAATCTGTACCTCAATGTGCTTGGGTGCATCGATATATTTTTCGAGAAAGACGGTGTCATCACCGAAAGCCTTTCCCGCTTCACTCTTGGCATCGTTGAAGGAGGTCTCCAACTCATCAATGGAGCGGATCACCCGCATACCACGACCACCACCACCAGAGGCAGCCTTGAGCATTACCGGATAACCGATGTACTCTGCCTCGCCTTTGGCGATCTCATAGTTATCCAGCGGTACACGACTGTTTTTGATGATTGGCAGACCTGCGGCAACCGCGTTATCCTTCGCCATAATCTTGTCACCCAACGCCTCCATCACCTCTGGAGCAGGGCCGACAAAGATAATGCCCTCTTCACGACAACGGCGGGCAAACTGCACATTCTCAGAGAGGAAGCCATAGCCGGGGTGAATCGCCTCTACACTATTCTCTTTGGCGACCTCGATAATGCCCTCAATGTTCAGATAGGGGCGTAGTGGGTCGTCATCCTCACCAATTTGGTAGGCCTCATCGGCCTTGTAGCGGTGCGGAGAGAAGCGATCTTCATGAGTGAAGATGGATACTGTTTTGATATTCAGCTCTGATGCCGCACGCAGGATACGAATGGCAATTTCGCCACGGTTGGCAACCAGAAGTTTTTTGATGGACTGACTCATAAGAATGTATTCCTAACCATTGACAATAAAAGCGATTCTCGCGCAAAGACGCAAAGACGCAAAGGTGTAAGGCTATTTTTTTTGCTTTTAGGAGAAATCAAATATTCAGTAAACTAAATAGAGTGAGTGGTTGTTCAACTCGCACAAAGATACAGAGAGACCAAAAAGGACTTTTCTTAGTGGCTTTGTGTCTTTGCGCGAGATTGCTGTTAGCGGTTCATTCGATTATCGATTAGCTCTTCAACTACCGAGGGATCGGCCAGTGTCGAAGTATCACCCAAGCTATCCAGCTCATTGGCGGCGATCTTGCGCAGAATACGGCGCATGATCTTACCAGAACGGGTCTTCGGCAGGCCGGGAGCCCACTGGATGAGGTTGACCTTGGCAATCGGGCCGATCTCTTTACGTACCTGTGCCACCAAATCAGCCTTCAACTGGTCGGTAGGCTCGTCACCCTGCATCAGGGTGACAAAGGCGTAGATACCCTGCCCAGTGATGTCATGGGGGTAACCCACCACTGCAGCCTCAGCGACCTCTTCGTGCAGTACCAGTGCCGACTCAATCTCGGCAGTACCCAGACGGTGACCGGAGACATTCAATACATCATCGACACGACCTGTAATCCACCAGTACTCATCTTCATCACGGCGAGCACCGTCACCGGTGAAGTAGTAACCGGGGAACATGCTGAAGTAGGTCTCGGCGAAGCGTTTGTGGTCACCATAAATGGTGCGCATCATGCCGGGCCATGGGAATTTGATAGCTAGGTTGCCAGAGGTGGCCCCTTCGATCTCATTGCCCTCATCGTCCAGCAGTACAGGCTGCACACCGAAGAAGGGGCGGCTGGCAGCGCCAGGCTTGAGTGGATGTGCACCCGGCAGTGGGGTGATCAGATGACCACCGGTTTCGGTCTGCCACCAAGTATCGACAATGGGGCAACGACCTTCACCCACCACGTTGTAGTACCACTCCCATGCCTCAGGATTGATCGGCTCACCGACCGTACCCAACAGGCGTAGTGATTTGCGTGAGGTGTTTTTTACCGGCTCATCACCAGCAGCCATCAGTGCGCGGATCGCGGTGGGGGCGGTGTAGAAGGTGGCTACCTCATGTTTGTCGCAGACATCCCAGAAGCGGGAGACGCTAGGGTAGGTGGGAATGCCCTCAAACATAACGGTAGTGGCGCCATTGGCCAGTGGGCCATAGACAATATAGGTGTGTCCGGTGACCCAACCGACATCAGCAGTACACCAGTAGGTCTCGCCATCTTTATAGTCAAAGGTCAATTTGTGGGTCATGGCTGCATGTAGCATATAGCCACCAGTGGTGTGCTGAACCCCCTTGGGTTTACCGGTAGAGCCCGAGGTGTAGAGGATAAACATCGGATCTTCTGCATCCATCTCCTCAGGTGCACAGTCAGGAGAGGCATCTGCCATCGCCTGGTGATACCAGATATCACGGCCCTCGCTCCACTCCACTTCGTCACCACCACGCTGTACCACCACACAGGTGTGTACGTTAGGGCAGTTTGCCATCGCTTTGTCGGCATTGCTCTTCAGCGGTACGCGTTTACCACCACGTACACTCTGATCCGCAGTAATTACAATTTGACAGTCGGAGTCTTGAATACGGTCACGCAGGGCATCGGGAGAGAAGCCACCGAAGACTACCGAGTGCATTGCACCGATACGGGTACAGGCGAGCATTGCAACCGCTGCCTCTGGAATCATCGGCATGTAGATGGAGACACGATCTCCCTTCTTTACCCCACGATCCTTCAATACATTGGCAAACTTACTGACCTCAGCATGGAGTTCGGCATAGGTGATCTTGCGATCTTCATTGGGGTCATCGCTCTCCCAAATAATGGCAACCTGATCACCACGCTCCGCCAGATGGCGATCCAGACAGTTGTAAGAGGCGTTGAGTTTGCCCCCCTTGAACCAGTCAATATGGAGGTCTTCTTTAAAACTCCAGTCTAGAGTTTTGTCCCATGGCTTGAACCAAGTGAGGTAGCTGGAAGCCTGCTCAGCCCAGAAATCTTCAGGGTCATTAACAGAGCGCTGATACATCTCATCATACTGCTCAGCGTTGACATTGGCCTGTGCGGCGAAGGCTGCATCAATGGGGTAGGTCTTTTCGGTACTCATGACGGTGGTCCTCCTGCGTCATTAATTTATATTTAATTCTTTTTTACCACAGCCGAGACAGAGAGCACAGAGTTTTAAAAGAAATAGTGCTGCCCTCTCTGCTCCTGCTGGTGAATGCTGTTAAATAGCCAAATACTGCTGGCGTAGCTCTTCGTTATCAAGCACTTCCTGCGCAGTACCGTCAAATACAATCTGTCCCATATCTAGGATCAGTGCACGGTCAGCAAGGTGAAGGGCGGCAATGGCATTCTGCTCTACAATCACCGTAGTGATACCCAGCCCCTTAATGCTCTCCAAAATACGCTCAATCTCTTGAACGATGACTGGGGCCAGCCCCTCATAGGGCTCGTCCAGTAACAACAGCTTAATGTCACGGGCCAGTGCACGGGCCACAGCCAGCATCTGCTGTTCACCACCGGAGAGGGTGGTACCCTCCTGTTCACTACGCTCACCCAAGCGGGGGAACGATTCGTAGATTCGTTCAATGGACCAGCCAATTGGCCCTTCGATCTGCGCCAGCTCCAAGTTCTCTTGCACGGTGAGTCCGGCAATAATACGACGATCTTCCGGTACCAGTGCCACGCCGTGATGGGCAGCCTCGTAAGCCTTCATGTTGTGCAGTGGCTTATGGTCTAACCAGACCTCACCATGGTGAATCTCGGGTTCGCTGGCACGCGCAATGGCACGCAGGGTAGAGGTCTTGCCTGCACCGTTACGGCCCAGTAGGGCGATGATCTCACCCTCACGGACATCGAAGCTGACTCCCTGTACGATGTAGCTCTCGCCATAGTAGGCGTGGAGATCCCAGCAGGAGAAGAAGGCGGGATCAGAACCCCGAGCCTGTATTGCCGGGGTACCGGGTGCGTGTGGGTTGTTATCTGTCATCTTCTCTGTCATAAGTGTGCTCCACCGAGGTACGCTTCTTGAACGATTGGGTTGCCGCGAATCTCATCGGGGGTGCCGGAGGCGATGATCGCCCCCTGTGCCAACACAGAGATGGTGTCAGCAACGCTGAAGACCACATGCATATCATGCTCGATGATGATTTTGGTCATGCCGCTCTCCTTGATCTTTTTCATCAGCTCAATGGTGCGGTTGGTGTCATGACGGGCCATACCCGCGGTAGGCTCATCCAGCAGCAGTAGACGTGGGTGCTGGATCAGACACATCACCAACTCCAAGCGACGCTTGTCACCACGTGACATGCTGCCGGCATGTTCATAGATGCGGTCTCCAGTAATGTCTAGATCTGCCAACATACGGGTGGCCTCATCAATGATGTCCTGTTCACTGGATGCAGCCTTGAATATGTTGAAACTGTATTGCCCATCGCGCTTGGCGAAGGCGGGGATCATCACATTCTCCAGCAGACTGAGATCAGGGAAGATCTCTGGGGTCTGGAATACACGCACCATCCCCATCTGGTTGATCTCATGGGCCTGCTTGCCAATGATGTTTTCACCATCAAAGGTGACACTGCCGGTGTCTGGGATTAGACGACCAATACAGCAGTTGAGTAGGGTCGATTTACCTGCACCATTGGGGCCGATAATGGCGTGGACCTTACCCTCTTCAATCTCTAGATTGACATCATTCAATGCCTGTAGGCCACCGAAGGTTTTGTTGACACCTTTAATATTCAGTACAAGGTTGCTCATCGGTTACTCCTTGTCACCAGTCTGTTCACTGGCGCCCTCTGTTTTGTAGCGTTTCTTAATGCGGTCCAACCCCTCCATAATGCCGCCGGGGAGGAAGATTACGATGACCATAAACAGCACACCTAGGGTCAGGTGCCACCCTTCGCCCACAAACGGGGTGATGATGGTTACCATCAGGTTCTCCAAGAAGCCCGGTAGGAAGGAGAAGAAGTTGTGCAGCGCAGCCTCATTGACCGCTGAGAAGATATTCTCAAAGTACTTGATGATACCGACACCAAGCAGTGGGCCGAACAGGGTGCCGACACCACCGAGAATGGTCATCAGAACCACCTCGCCGGATGCGGTCCACTGCATACGCTCTGCACCGGCCAGCGGATCAGTCACCGCCATCAGTCCACCCGCCAACCCGGCATACATACCGGAGATGATAAATGCGGTCATCAGGTAGGGGCGGGTGTTGAATCCGGTGTACTTCATACGGGTCTGGTTGGACTTGATCGCCTGTAGCTTCATTCCGAAGGGAGAGCGGAAGATCTTCAATGAAAGGAAGAAGGCGATGATCAGTACCACGGCACAGAAGTAGAAGCCGGAGTAGCCGCTCATGGAGATGCCAAATAGCTCTGTCGAAGGTAGACCTTCACCGGCAGGGCCATCAAAGATGCGCGCATCTTGCAGGGTCAACTGCAGGCCGGTCTCACCATTGGTGATTGGGGTCAACACGGAGTAGGCCAAGTTGTAGCTCATCTGTGCAAATGCCAGTGTCAGAATCGAAAAGTAGATTCCAGAGCGGCGTAGCGAGACAAAACCAATCAGTGCGGCAAACAGTCCGGCCATGAGCACAGCAAAGAAGATGGCAGGGAGCACGTTCATCGTCAGTAGTTTGAATGACCACACCGCGGTATAGGAGCCAATGCCGAGGAAGGCAGCGTGTCCAAACGAGAGGTAGCCGGTCAATCCAAAGAGGATGTTGTAGCCGATGGCGAAGATGCCGAAGATGGCAAATTTCTGTAGCAGATCGGGATAGCCTGCACCGATCGGTGCCAGCCAGATCGGCATGGTGAGGACTGCAATCGAAAAGATCAGCATTACAGTCAGATCACTGCGAGTTTTAGTAAAGTTCATCAGTTAGTCCTCCATTACACCTTTACGGCCCATCAATCCACGTGGGCGGGTCAATAGAATGACAACAGCCACCAAGTAGATGATGATCTGGTCAATACCGGGCAGAATCGATTTGATCTCATTGAGTGAGGCAAACGATTGCAGAATACCGAGCAGGAAGCCCGCAGCTACAGCACCACGTAGGGAGCCCATACCACCGACAACCACCACTACGAAGGAGAGCACCAAGAAGTCCATCCCCATGTGGTAATCGGGTGGAAGAATCGGTGCGTACATCATCCCGGCGAGACCGGCAACGACTGCAGCCATACCGAAGACGATGGTGAATTTGCGCTCTACATTAATGCCGAGCATGGCAACCATCTCACGGTCTTGCATTCCGGCACGTACCACCATACCGAAGGTGGTTAACTGCAGGAAGGCAAACACAGCAGTGATAATGATGATCGAGAAGGTGAGATAGATAATGCGCCACCAAGGGTAGACCAAGTTTTCGCTCAGACCCAACCAGAGCCCGATGGGTGCGCTGCCGGAGATGATGTCCGGGGCGGGGGTTGGAATGGGGTTGGCGCCGTAGAAGTGGCGGATGACTTCTTGTACGACAATCGCCAGTCCAAAGGTGACCAGAATTTGTTCAGCGTGGGTACGCTTGTAAAAATGCTTGATGAGTCCTCGCTCCATTGCGAGTCCGATCAATAGCATAGTAGGTATTGTTAATAAAATGGATAAAGGCACAGACCAGTCAATGATCATGCTTCCAAAGTCGCCAAACCAGATCTCCAGATAGGGCACCTCTTTGTAAGCCTCAAAGAAGGTGATACTTTCATCTCGTACTTTCATCGAGATGGTCAGCAGTTTCTGGAAGCTGACCGCACAGAATGCGCCCAACATAAACAGTGCACCGTGTGCAAAGTTGACGACACCCAAAGTGCCGAAAACCAGCGTCAAACCTAACGCAATCAGTGCGTAGGCACCGCCCTTGTCTAGGCCATTCAGCAGTTGCAAAAATATGGCATCCATACATTGATCCCTATTATCAAACTAGAATTATCAAACTAGAATTATCAAACTAGAAAAAATGGCGACCACACACGAGGTGTAGCCGCCATTTTGTACTACGGGTTATACCTCGTAAGGACCGAGGTCACCACCGAAGATAGAGGCATCATACTCAACCTGTGAGCGTGGAACCTCTTTAACAATCTTCAACAGATCGAACTGGCTGCTTGGGTTCTGATTACCCTCTACAACCAATACATCCTTGAAGCACTGGTGATCCGCTGCGCGGTATTCCGTCTTACCGTTACCCATACCGTCGAAGTTGAAGCCTTCCAGCTGCTTGATCACTTCTGGTGGATAGAAGGTACCGGCCATCTCACATGCATTTGCATACAGGAGAGTCTGTACGTAACAAGTGTGAGCCGCCTGTGAAGGTGGGAAACCATACTCGCTACCGAAGGACTTAACGAACGCCTGTGAACCATTGTCAGTCAGCGCCCAGTTCCAGTTGGTAGTACCAAGGATACCCTTCAGGTTCTCACCAGCACCCTGTGCCATCAGACGAGAGTAGAGAGGAACGATGATCTGGAAATCCTTACCGTTAACCTGCTTATCGCGCAGACCGAACTGAACTGCCTGAGTCAGGGAGTTGATCATGTCCTTGCCGTAGTGGTTCAGAATCAGAGTATCTGCACCAGAGTTGAGGATAGGCGTGATGTACTGAGAGAAGTCACCCGCACCTACTGGAGTCTTCACAGCCTTGGCAGTGTTCCATCCCAGACCTTCAGTAGTCTCCTTGATAGACTGCTCCTGCGTCCAACCCCAAGTGTAGTCCGCAGTCAGGTGGTAGGCGTTACGGTCTGTACCCATACGCTCTTTCAGAACAGGACCCAGTGCAGAACCAGACATCTTCGCATTGAAGAAGTGGCGGAAGCCATAACGACGCTTGTCTTTACCAGTAGTGTCATTGGAGTGAGTCAGGCCAGCCATAAAGACTACGCCCATCTCCTGTGCCAGACCCTGTACGGCGATTGCAACACCAGAAGAGGAGCCGCCTGAGAACATGATGACGCCATCTTTCTCGATCATACGCTTGGCAGAGGCACGTGCTGCGTCAGACTTAGTCTGCGTATCACCTGTCACATAAGCGACCTTCTTGCCCAAAATACCGTTGCCCTTCAGCATGGATGGCTTCATGGTATTCATCATGCCGCCGTCACCCTCACCGTTGAGGTGCTTCACCGCCAGCTTAAATGCGCGCAGCTCATCCGCACCCTCATCGGCGTAAGCGCCGGTCTGTGGTACGTTGAAACCTAAAGTAACGGTTGAGGAGTTACTTGGGTTGTTCATGAAATCCTTCGCAGCCCAAGCATCCTTGGTGAAGAACATCGGGGCAGCACCAGCGGCAGCAAATGCAGCGCCGGCCTTCATTACATCTCTACGATTCCAGTTTTTAGTATCAGACATCTTATTAGACTCTCCTTCCTATTGATCAATGTTACGTAACATTAAATTTTGTTGTAGACAGGGGACCTGCTGTACTCCAAAGGCCCCAGTAGGCCTGTCAGGTTCTTAATAAATAAAAAACAGATAAGAACTGACTCAGCATTCTGTAGGAACAGATTGTTTCAGGCAAATTAACTGCTTGTAATATAGGCGTTTTCTTATGGGAAAAATGGGCTAAAAAGAGGTGTTGGGTAACGTGAAAATGTGAAAACGTTACCAAAGGTAACGCGACTGTTACCGATTGAGTAGCTGTAAAAAAAGTTACGTTTAACTGAGATATTTGTTGATAAAGCGTATCAAAATGAGATTAGTCACTATATTGCGGGTGCAATATGCAACCATCCATGATGGTGCGGTTTTCGACCCTTCGCTGTAGCTCCTTCCCTCTTGTAGGGGGAAGGCTGGGATGGGGGTAGAGTGCATCAGTTTATGGAGGGATAAGCCTCCTGCTTTTCAAGCGTAATAATCGGTAATATTTTTACACTTGCGAATAGGTGTCACCATCATGCAAACTGGATCACCCCTCATAAGCTCATTCATGCTGTAGCTCCTTCCCTCTTGCAAGGGGAACGCTGGGATGGGGGTAGAGTGCCGCGATTAATATTACCGAACCAAACCTTGATACAACAAAAAAATAGATAGCAGACAGACCGATATGAACCCTCAAAAGCTAACACTCTCCAAACTCGAAACCCTGCTGCTCAAAGCCTGCGATATCCTGCGCGGAAAGATGGATGCCAGTGAATTCAAAGAGTACATCTTCGGAATGCTCTTTCTCAAACGCATGTCTGATCAGTTCGATGCCGAACAGCAACAGCTCCGTAACGCCTACGCCAAAGACGGCCTGAATGATGCCACCATCAACATTCAACTTGCAAAGCCCAACAAATACAGCTTCTTCGTTCCTGAGCGTGCACACTGGAGCAGCCTGCGTCACCTCAAAGATAATGTCGGCTCTGGTCTCAATAAAGCACTTGCCGAGCTGGAAGAGGCCAACCTCAAGCGTGGTATGGAGGATGTGCTCAAACACATCAACTTCAACCACAAAGTGGGCAAAAAGCCGATGTCTGACCAGACCCTAGTTGAGTTCATCCAGCACTTTGATGAGATCCCGCTTGCCAATGGTGATTTTGAGTTCCCCGACCTGTTAGGGGCCTCCTACGAATACCTGATCAAATACTTTGCCGACAGTGCCGGTAAAAAAGGGGGGGAGTTCTACACACCTTCTGAAGTGGTGCGCCTGCTGGTAGAGATCATTGAACCCGCAGAGGGGATGGAGGTCTACGACCCCACTTGTGGCTCCGGTGGTATGCTGATCCAGAGCCAGCAATACATCGAAGAGCGCGGCGGCAGCTCGCGAGACCTGCATCTACGAGGGCAGGAAGATAACGGTGGCACCTGGTCCATCTGCAAGATGAACATGATCCTGCACGGCATTAGCGGTGCCGACATCCGTAACGAAGATACTCTAAAGGCCCCACAACACCTCACGGATGGGGGAGAGCTACGCACCTTCGACCGCGTAATCGCCAATCCACCGTTCTCACAAAACTACAGCAAAATCGGTATGGCGTTGCCAGACCGCTTTCACACCTTTATGCCAGAGAGCGGCAAAAAGGGCGACCTCATGTTTGTACAGCACATGGTCGCCTCACTCAAAGCCAACGGCAAAATGGCGGTGGTGATGCCGCACGGCGTACTGTTCCGCTCCGGTGAAGAGCGCACCTGTCGCCGACACTTTATAGAGAGTGGCATTCTCGAGGCGGTGGTTGGACTGCCGCAAGGGCTCTTCTACGGCACCGGCATTCCTGCCTGTCTGCTGGTCATCAACAAAGCCAACAGCGCCCAGCGCGACTCCGTACTCTTTATTAATGCAGACCGAGAATATCGAGAGGGCAAAAATCAAAACAGCCTGCGCCCTGAAGACATCGAAAAAATCACCCACGTCTACCACACCTTGGCAGAAAATCCACTCTCCCTTGAGGTGGAAAAATACGCCCGCTTGGTCACACATAGTGATCTCAAGCAGGAGGAGTACAACCTCAACATTCGCCGCTATGTCGACAACAGCCCACCCCCAGAGCCGCAAGATGTATCTGCCCACCTCAATGGCGGTGTACCCCTCAAAGAGATCGAGGCACAAACTCACTACTGGGGAAATTACCCTGCATTGAAAGAGGCACTGTTTATTATGGGGCAGTCCTCACCACGGCAGGCGCACTTGTCAACGGCAGCAGACTACCGTGAATTCAACACCCCTCTTGTAGACAAGGCTGCGATCAAATCACTCATTGAGGCCCATAGAGCGGTAGAGGATAAACACGCCGAATTTCAAACTGCGCTGGATGGTTGGTGGGAAAAACAGCTCCCCGAACTGGAGGCGTTGGCCAGTAGTGGGCAACAGGCCGTATCTGCACTGCGCCGCAACAGCCTGAACACACTCAGCGATACCTTGGTCAATCAAGGGTTGCTCGACCTCTACAAAGTGCGTGGTGCAGCAGCCAACTACTTCAACCATCTACAGGCCGATCTCAAATCAATCGCCGCCAGTGGCTGGAATGCCGAACTGATCCCCGATCAGGAGATACTGCACTCCCAATTCCCTGAAGTGCTGGAAAACCTCAAGCACGATCAGGCCCGTATAGTAGAGTTGGAGGCACTGTTTGCCTCAGCGGATGAGACAGAAGAGGGCGAGGGGGCAGAAGAGTATGGTGAGGAGCACAATGGCATCCTGCCGAAGGCACAGCTCAAAGCCTATAAAGAGCAGAAGAAAGCACTTAACGCCCAGCTCAGAGAGACCAAACGGCACCTGAAAGCGGCAAAGCAAGATGAAAAACGCGCCATAAAGGCCAAGCAGGATAGTACAGCCTATACCGAGAGCACCGAACGGCTGGATAAGGAGGTTGATGCACTACAAGCTGAAATTACAGAAATCGATACCAAGCTGCAAGCGCATACCAAACTGGACAAAGAACTCAAGGCCCTCAAGGCTGGAATTCGTGAAGCCGAAAAAAGAAAAGATGAACTGGTTCAACAGGCCAGAGCCAAGATCAGCGAGGAGGAGGCCAAAGCGCTGATACTGCAACGCTTCAAGCAAGAGTTGGACGCTGAATACGGTGCGTATATTCGCGCCTATCTGCAAGGGTTGATCAAGGCGATAGAGAACCTGTGGGATAAGTATGCGGTGACTATGAAGGAGATATTGGCAGAGCGGGATCAGGTGGCTGCTGAGTTGGATGATTTTTTTGAAGAGTTAGGGTATGAGGCGCAGATAAGTTCTAGTGTTCAAGTGAGGGAAAAGACATGAGTGTCGCGAATGTCTTGGAGGTTGTGAAGTTAGAGGATCTTGTGGATATTCGAGTAAGTAATGTCGACAAGAAAAGACTGCCTAATGAGCCTACAGTTAAATTATGCAATTATATGGATGTTTACGCTAATGATTATATCCGTGCGCATAATGACTTCATGATTGCCTCTGCAAGCATTGCTGAGATTGAGAAATTTAAGGTTGAAGTTGGTGATGTTCTTATAACTAAAGACTCAGAAACACCATTTGATATTGGTATTCCATCTATTGTAACCGATAGTATCGAAGGGCTCGTTTGTGGGTATCACTTGGCATTACTTAAGCCAGATAAAAGTCTGATAGACTCTGTATATCTTGCAAAGCAGCTGGGGTCTAATAATACAATTGCTTATTATCTTAAGAGTGCAAGTGGGTCAACAAGATATGGGTTATCCAATGGAGTAATAGCGAAAACACCTATCCCATTACTTCCGTTGCCTAGTCAGAAAAAAATCGCCAAAATTTCCACCACCATCGACCAGCTTATCGAAAAGACACAGGCGCTCATCGATAAGTACATCGCTATCAAACAAGGCATGATGGTTGACCTCTTTACTCGAGGTATCGATCTGATTAGTGGTCAACTTCGATCATCCGTAGAACAAGCACCGTACTTGTATAAAGAAACAGAGTTAGGGTGGATTCCAAAGGGGTGGGATGTTGATTTGGTTGATAATGTTTTAGAAAGGATAATCGATTATAGAGGAAAGACTCCAGAAAAAACAGAGACGGGTGTTCCTTTAATTACTGCAAAGAATATTAAGATTGGGTTTGTTGAGTCAGAACCTAGGGAGTATATTTCATCAAGCTCTTATGATAGCTGGATGACTAGAGGTATACCTAAGTTGGGTGATGTATTGTTTACAACTGAGGCACCTTTGGCAAATGTCGCACAAATTGAAATAGATGCTAAAGTAGCATTTGCGCAGCGTGTAATCATTCTTAGGTGCAATGATAGAATGAATAATGATTTCTTGAAATACTCTTTGATGAGTAATGATGCTCGCGTGAGAATATTTAGTAAGGGGAGTGGTTCAACGGTAGAAGGTATAAAGCAGTCTCAATTTAGAAAGCTGAGTATAACTTTTCCTGTAGACATAAAAGAGCAGTCTGAAATTAATAGAATGCTAAATAAGTTAAATTATAAAATTAATAGTGAGTGTAGTTATCTGGATAAGGTGTTAAAGATGAAAAGTGCTCTAATGCAAGATCTTCTAACTGGAAAAATAATGGTAAGTTAAATGGACGCTAAAATAGTATGTTCAACTTGCTGGAAGTTTAAGAGCTCTAAGTTCAAATGATAAAGGTAATATGCAGCCCTGGATTATGTAAGATCTTTTAACTAAAAAAGCAGGTTAATCATCTTATAGAGTGACTAACCCCAATAGATGTAAGTATTGAAAGGAACAGGATATGACTCTTGATGTAAGAGGTAGTTTGAAAAATACAAAAATCAATAAAAATTATTATGTGGTAATAGATGAGCTTCTATCAAACGCTATTGATTCATACCTGATACGAAAATCTACTGACAAAGTAGTTAAAGGTCTTAAGGTGAACTTTAAGATTGAGTTGTTTTCGAGAGAGTCAGACGCTAAGCAAGATGACTTGAAAATTACATGTACTGATAATGGTGTAGGGCTAGGGTCTGAACAGACAAAAGCGTTTGTTACAAAAGATACTTCTTACAAGGATGATTTAACTATTGCAGGGATTGGTAAGTGTAAAGGGTCTGGTAGGGTTCAGTTCTTTCATTATTTTTCAAATATAAAAATAGACAGTATTTATAAGGATGAAGGGGCTTATAAACGCAGGACATTACTTATTGATGAGGGTACTAAAGAGATTGAAGATAATTCATTTGAAGTGCGTGATACGGATAGCGATGAACTAAAAACAACTATTGTTTTGGAGTCAATTGCATCAAGTGTATATGATAGAATGTTTTTAGATAAGAATTTGAGAGATAAATTTTCCACGGATTCTCTTAAGAGATATGTTATGGTTGCTTTTCTTCAAAGGTTTGTTAGCCTGAAAGAAATGCTCGGAGATCTTTGTGTTACATTTATTTCTTTTGTTGATGGCAATGAAATAGAAGATAGTCTTGTTCTTGATGATTTTCCCGATGTTTCAGAATCTAAAAATGTAAAAATATATTTTCAAGATGATGATGGTGTGCCATTGCATGATTCGGAAATGTGCACAGTGTCTCATTATAAGCTGAATAAGGATGTGTATAAATTAAGGCGAAACACAGTTGCTTTATGTGCAAAGTCATCAATAGTTAAGGTTGTCTCGAGTAAGTACTTGAGAACTAAAACGTTAGAAAATAATCCTGTAAATGATTGCTATCATATTATTCTTATTGAAAGTGAGTTTCTTGATACTTATGTAAATGAACAGAGAGATAATTTTAATTTACCCAGTATTCCTCAAGGTACGGACAATCTTTTTGATAGGATTATTTCATTTCAGGAGCTGTATGACGATCTAGATGATTGCATACTAACCATGCTTGAACCGCCAGATTGGGATAAGAAAAAAATTGTAGAGAAAGTAGAAAATAAATATGGCGTATCTGCGGAGATGGTTGCTGAAGTTAATGTTCGTGTGCGCTATGGTGATACTGAAGAGTCTATTGTAAAACGTGTTTTAGGAAAGTATCAAGAAAAAATCATAAAAGATACCTCTGAAATATTTGATATTAAAGAAGATATTTATAAGTCAGATCCTAATGCTGATGATTTTAGGGTAAAAATAAATGATCTTGCATGGAAATATACTTCTTCATTAAGAAGTGTTGACATGGCTAACCTCTCTCAAATTATTGTTAGACGTTCTGCAATACTTGAGGTTTTGAGTTTAGCAATATCTAAAGGGTTATCAGTTCAAAACTGCCCGAATAAGAAGCGAAATGAAAATGAGAAAATAATACACAATATTTTCTTTCCAATGAGAAAAGATAGTAATGAGCCTGCTTCCGAAAGCATATTTTTGGATAAAACATCAATATACTATTGATATAAAACAACAACATCCTATTTCTCCTATGTCATACTGCAATCGCTAATTCGGTGAGTCCTTAATAACAAAAATCCGG
>Ga0209142_1000305_pt1 | contig 39201 bp, 48 predicted proteins | sample SaaInlV_120m_DNA_FD_184678 | JGI IMG/M metagenome (GOLD analysis project Ga0209142, IMG submission 184678) | Marine microbial communities from expanding oxygen minimum zones in the Saanich Inlet - Saanich Inlet SI074_LV_200m_DNA (SPAdes) (version 2) | ecosystem: Environmental > Aquatic > Marine... | reverse complement strand
TACATTGCAGAAATGTACAAGATGGCCTTAGAAGGTAAATTGTACAGTAGAAGCATTCCATAGACACACGTGCAAAAGCACACTTTTTTCTTATTTTATTATTTTTCTAAGTCTGTTTGATCCTGCTGAAATCGGTACTTTAAGAAAGATTTAAAAGGATTCTGAATCCCATAAATTTCATAATGACTCTTCCTAAAGGATTCGGATCTGGCGGCGCTGGTGGATCATCAAGTGCTGATGTAGAACGAATGATTGGACGACGCGTTGAAAATATGACTGGTATTATTACTATCTCGTATTGGGCAGCAGTATTATCAACTTGTGCTGGAACAGCAGCTGGATATTTCTATTATCCATGGGCATATCCAACTGCAAGTGGTCACTTTGCATTCATCGTATTGGCAATCATAGAATCAATTGGTTACATCTTCTGTGTTAAAGTCATGGAAGAAGGTTCTAACAAAAACAGTAACGGTATAGTTGCTGGTAGTATAGCAGGTGTAGCAGCACTAGTGTTGTTTGTATCTCTATTTGTTGGATGGTAATCAGAAGGCAAACCCTTCAGATACTTCTTTTTCATTTTAATTTAAAATAACATTATTGCGCATTTTTAATTTGCAAGTACGATCTTCATCACACTCTAAAATTTTATATACAGACTATTTCATCAATTTCTTATGGTCTGGTTAAGACGATGTACACACTACTTATTCATAGTAGTTGTTGCAGTTAACTCAACTCTGTTAACAATTAATGCAGGAGATTACATCTTCTACACTGACTGGGCTTGGACATCGTATACGGTATTTTCAATATCGCAAACTTTGATGCTTATTGTAGGAGCAACATATTATCTTACATTTACTGGCGTTCCAGGCACAGCAACGTACTACGCTCTAATTATGACAGTATACACATGGATAGCAAAGGGTGCATGGTTTTCACTCGGATATCCATATGACTTCATTGTAACTCCAGTTTGGCTACCATCAGCAATGCTGTTGGATTTAGTTTACTGGGCAACAAAGAAGAACAAGCACTCCTTGATACTGTTTGGCGGCGTACTGGTAGGAATGTCTTTACCATTATTCAATATGGTAAACCTGATAACAGTAGCAGACCCACTTGAAACGGCATTCAAATATCCAAGACCAACATTGCCACCATACATGACACCAATAGAACCCCAAGTAGGTAAGTTCTATAACAGTCCAGTTGCACTGGGCGCAGGTGCAGGTGCAGTTTTGGCTTGTACATTTGCAGCACTAGGTTGTAAATTGAACACTTGGACATACAGATGGATGGCCGCTTGGTCTAAGTGGGACTAACACCCAACCTTTTTCATTTTATTATCTACTCTTAGGGGACACTCTACACAAATTTGATTAAAAAATACTGCACAACTTGTGATCTTTTGTTGTCTATTTTGACAATATGCAATTTTGTGATTATATTATGTGAAGCAAGAATATGGTCAGATACTTGTCACACCAAAACCATTTGTAAAATGGGCTGGTGGAAAGCGTCAATTGATTTCCGTTTTGAATGAAAATTTACCAAAATCTTTTGGTACTTATTTTGAACCATTTCTTGGAGGTGGTGCATTGCTGTTCAATATGTTAACTGAAAAAAATAAACAAAAATGTAATATTTCTGATCTTAATACTGATCTTGTTTTAGCATATGTTACTATTCGAGACAGGGTTGATGATTTAATATCTTCATTAAAACAACATGAAAAATATTATCAAAAAGATTCTAAGTCGTACTATTATTCAATTAGAGAAAGTAATCCTAGAAATGAAATTGAAAAAACATCTCGATTACTTTTTTTGAATAGAACTTGTTTCAATGGATTGTATAGAGTAAATAGCAAGGGTAAATTCAATGTCCCTTTAGGTAAATACACTAATCCAAATATTGTAAATGAGGATAATTTACGCTCAGTAAGTAGTATTTTGACTTCTAGTAAAGTTACTATTCAATGTCGTGATTTTGAAGCAGTTTTACGTGATGCAAAAAAAGGTGATCTAGTCTATTTTGATCCGCCTTATCAACCAGTTACTGATACTGCTAATTTTACTAGTTATACAAGTAGAAATTTTACATATGATGATCTAAATCGATTAGCAGATCTTTGTATGAAATTGGACTCCAAAGGATGTAATGTTCTTCTATCCAATTCTAATTCTAAAGAAGTTGTAGATATGTTTTCAAATAAACCCTGGAAAATTAGTAAGATTAAAGCAAATCGTTCAATTAATTCTAATTCAAATAAAAGAACTGGACATTTTGAATTATTAATTAAAAATTATTAGAAGCTTCCAACGGGATCTGAACCCGTGACCTTTACATTACCAATGTAACGCTCTACCAGACTGAGCTATGGAAGCACAAAAACTCTCTGTAGAAAATCCTTATAATTCTTCATTCTTGATGATATTTTTCTAAACTGTTAAATTTCATTGATATTTGTAGTCTTTTGGAGGAGTAATCAAGCCTGGCCAACGATGTAGGACTTAAGATCCTATCTTTCAGGAGTTCGTGGGTTCGAATCCCACCTCCTCCATTACTCTATTTTGGATTTTTAATGCCTCTAGCGTTTAAAACTTCATAGACATCTGGTAATGAAAATACATACCCTACATGCACGCAATCTTTTTCATCACACAACTGACAAAATAACTCTCCTTTTTGAATTGCCACTTCTGCAATCCTATTTTTCATATTATCTTTTAGAATTACACGATCATCGTCTATGGAAATTTTTTCTATTTTTGGAGCATATCTTGCGAATGTCTTATCTTTATGCATCATCTCCTCTAACATGTAAGTTACATAACCTGAAAAACTATTGACACCTTTCATTGTTAGGTCGTCTTTACTCTTTTGATAAACATCATGGAATTTATCGTAGACCGTTTCTGAAACTGTGATTGATTTGAATCCTGCTTTTGGCAATTTACTTTTCCTTACCGTACATTAAAGTACTCAAGTATATAATGTTTTATTTTAAAATTTTGACTTTGTAAAAATTAGTCTTTATACAATACCTTCACATCATGTCATTATGGTTAGAGGTTATCTTACTGAAGAAATTAGAGAAAAATTGATTTCTGTTTTGAAAGATTCTGATAGTGGAATGTCTGGAGTTGAAATTTCTAAAAAAATTAATGTTAACCGAGTAACTATGATAAAATATCTTAAAGTTTTTGCAGCTGAAGGTTTACTTCGTCAAAAAAATATTGGTAATGTCACGTTATGGTTTTTAAAACCTGGTCAAGAATCTTTTACTTTTCCTGATGATTATTTCAAAGTGACTTCACGATATCTTGAATTATTAGTTAAAAATAACGAAGACAAAATTTACTCTCTTATTCAAAATTGTCTTGGTTCTGGTGCATCAATAAATCAATTGATACTGGAAATAATTTATCCTACTATTAGTCATATTGATGAACTATATGACTCTGGAAAAATTGGATCTGCTGAACAAAACCTATTGAAAACGACTATCTCTAAATCCCTTGCTATTTTTAATCAACTTCCAATAATCTCTGATCCTAAAAAAAATGTAGTTGTAATTGCTGCTGATCCTAAAAGTGTATTAATTTCTGAATCTGCTTCTGCTTCTTATCATTCTGATGGGTGGGTTGTTTCTCATTTAGGTGACATGTCTTCTGCAATCAATGTTTTATTTGATTTAGATTTTCAAAAATTAATTGGAAAGATTTGGAAACAAAAACCTGGTATTTTATTAGTAGTAATATTTTCTCAAACTTCTGAGGGATTGACCTTTTTTGCTGACGCTATTAATCATACCCAAGGAAAATCCAATAAATCTCTAAAATTAGTATTATGTGGAAATTTACCTAAAAAAAGTAAAATTATTTCTGATCTGTTATCTAGTGAAATTAGTGACATTTTACAATGGTCTAAAACTATTTCTCAAAATTTAAAATAATGAAAAATGGGCCCGATGTGATTCGAACACATGACCTTTCGATTATCAGTCGAACGCTCCAGCCAAGCTGAGCTACGAGCCCACGAAGAAATCTCTAGGCAAGAGTCATTTAAGTTTAGTTTTCTTTCCACTTAATTGAACAACCAATTGATGGATCAAAATCATTTTCAATTTTTTCTCCTGATAATAATTTCTGCATGTTTTCAATCATTGTTTTTTCTGTGGCAGTATCATCTGGTTTCATGGCGTTATCTATTTTTCCATGAAAAACTAATTCTTTTTGACTGTTAAACAAGAATGGATCTGGAGTACACATTGCACCATACTTTTTGGCAATTTCTTGAGTTTCATCTACTAAATAATCAAATTGGAATTTTTTCTCTTTTGCTGTTTGTTTCATGGCATCAAAGCTATCTTCTGGATAGTCTGTAGAATCATTACTGTTAATTCCTATTATCGCAATGTCTTTACCACATTTCTCATATAATTCATTTAATGCATCTACTTTTGCTTTAACATATGGACAGTGGTTGCACATGAAGATTACTAAAATTCCTTTATAATTTTCATAATCTTTGAGTGAATGTTTTTTATCATCAATTCCTAATAATTCAAAATTTGGTGCAATATCTCCTTTTTTTAATTTAATTTGTGATTCTAACAGTACCATAAAGCAATAATTTTCTATTCAAATAAAATTCTTGCCAAGAAGCAACAATTAAAATCCACTTTGTTATCATTATTTTTGTGGGCCGGTAGTATAGCCTGGTAGTATACCCGCCTTGCACGCGGGGGGTCACGGATTCGAATTCCGTCCGGTCCACTTTTATTTTTCGATCAATGTTGAATTTCGAACTTCTGGATGGATTTAAATAGGATATGTTTCGGTTTACACTTATGACAAGCGCAGTAGACGGATGGCCTGTATGGATTCCTCTTATTGTTGGTTTAGCACCAGGCTTAGTATACTGGTTAGCAATTACCGCAAAGAGAAAATAAAATTTTCATCTATTTTTAATCTCTTTTTATTATTTTTAATTTTAGTGTAAACTGGGTTAAACGTTGTTACCTTTTTTGTTCACTATAACACATACTGTACAAAATTAATGGTTTTTTTTAATGATGTTTAATGAGGAATTCTATTTTTAGCATTGTTTTCACCTTATTCTTAATTTCATTCTTAATTCCGTTTTCGCCTGTTTCTTCTCAAGAATATGTTGACACTAATTCTCAACTTAGTGTTTCTTTAAACTCTCAAACTACTTTTGTTTACACTGATTCTGAAGGATATACTGTTGTAGTTGGATTAATTGAAAATGATGATCCATTATCTTTTGTTACAAATGTCGTGATTCGTGCAAATTTCTTTGATGATTTTAATTCGAATCCTTTAGAAATTACTGAAGGTAAAACAATTTTAAATGTAATTCCTCCTAATGATAAATCTCCATTTATCATACGTTCAGAAACTCCAAATATTGATATTTCAGAAGCATCTGTATTAATTTTAGATTTTGATACTTCAACATCAATGAAAAATTCCTTTATAGTTTCTGTAAATAATGTGCTCTTAGAACCGATATCTAGTTTATCTGACTCTGCTTACACATTATTGTTTTCTGGAGAATTACAAAATGGAAATATTCCAATTTCAGAAACATCTGTATATTTTGCTTTTTATGATGTTTTTGAAAGAATTATTCAAATTTCTACCATTGAAATTGGTGATGTTGAAATAAATGAAAAAATTTCATTAGACTTAATTGAAAAAATTAATCCATCTGCTGTAGGTTTTCTCATATTCTCTGAATCTGATAATTCTTACTATCCTTTTGTAAATGTAAAAATCCCTCTTCCTCAAATCTCAACAAAATCAATAATAATTTCTGATGTTGTTATTACTGATACATTGGGAAATAAATTATCTGAAATTAAAACAGATTTAACAACAAAAATTAAAAGTAAAATTTTGATACAATTTACTACTGATAATATTTCTGATGAAACACCTTACACATATTATGTTCAAATTAAAGAAAGTTCTTCCAATGTTGATATTCCTCCCTCTATTGAATATGTTGGAAAATATGATGGTCAATTTATGGGAAATACGTTTGAATTACCATCTATAGATTGGGTTCCTGAAAAAAAAGGATTATTTTTCATTGAAACATTCATCTGGGATAGAAATAATGTCCCACTTGCAGATCAAGGGCCTTTTGTATTGTTACTTGTAAACTAGTAGATTTATTTTCGAAGAGTATTGTGAATTTGTATGTCTATATTTTCTCTTATTGCTATGGGTGGGACTTTTGATATTGTCCATAAAGGGCACTTAACTTTACTCACTCATGCTTTTGAAATTTCTGATAAAGTAATAATTGGATTAACTAGTGATGAATTTGCAGAAAAAAATGGTAAGAATCCCATTAACAAATATGATCAACGTCTCAAAAATTTAACAGATATTATTATTGAAAAATTTCCTGATACTCTTTTTGAAATTAGTAAATTAAATAATGATTTTGGACCTGCAATTTTAGAAAAAGATGTTCAAGCATTAGTTGTAAGTGATGAAACAAGTACTCAGGGAACTATTTTAAATAATTTAAGATTTAAAAATAATCTTGCCCCTGTTCAAATCATTGTAGTTCCAATGTTTTTAGCAAAAGATGGTATACGAATATCTACTACTAGAATTAAAAATTCTGAAATTGATTCTAATGGAAACTTGCTTGCAATTGACTAACAGCTTACAGTATTTTGAGTAATCTAAATAAAATGAAATTTTTAGATTCCTCTTTATGACTATAATTAATCACATGATGAAAAAAATAGATACTGATGTATCTCATCTTAAACAAGGTCTTCAACCTGAAAATCTTTCATTTTGGTATAACAAAATAATTGAAGAAACAATTGATATGGCTCCACCTTGGTTACAAGATAAAATCAAAGTCCATCAAGATCCTGTTCTTACAATGAAATTTAATTTAGATATTTCTAAACGAGCTGTTAGATATTTTATGATTGCAGTTGATAATAATTTGAATGATATGCCATATTCTACTAAATTATATTTTCTTAAAGTTCAAGAATTAATGTCCATAGAAATGGATAAATCTCTAGTTTAACGATTTTTTGTATTCTAGGCACAAATTAGAGATCTAAGTATCTATATCCAACATCTCTCAACTTTATTATAAAATGGACCTATATCGATCAAAACATTCTGATAAAAAATACCCTAATCGTAATTCTTCTGGTGATGATAGACCATCACGTTCTTTTAGAAATTCAAGAGACGACAGAGGTTCAAGATATTCAAGAGACGACAGAGGTTCAAGAAATTCAAGAGATAACGATAGACAAGATACAACTGTAACTTGTTCTGATTGCAATGTTGAATGTACAGTTCCATTTGTTCCAAGAAATGATAAACCCGTTTACTGTAGTGATTGTTTTAGAAAATACAAACCAGATGATTCTGGTGATGATAGACCATCAAGAGACGACAGAGGTTCAAGATATTCAAGAGACGACAGAGGTTCAAGATATTCAAGAGACGACAGAGGTTCAAGAAATTCAAGAGATAACGATAGACAAGATACAACTGTAACTTGTTCTGATTGCAATGTTGAATGTACAGTTCCATTTGTTCCAAGAAATGATAAACCCGTTTACTGTAGTGATTGTTTTAGAAAATACAAACCAGATGATTCTGGTGATGATAGACCATCAAGAGACGACAGAGGTTCAAGATATTCTAGAGACGACAGAGGTTCAAGAAATTCAAGAGATAATTCTAGATCAAGTAGAGGAAAAAGTGATAAACTTTTGAGAAAACAAGAAAGTTTCTATTCTGGTGGTTCTGCTAAATTCAATGAATCATTACAAAAAAAATTATATGAAATTTTAGGTGGAAAAACTTGTTCTAGTTGTGGCTCTAATGATGAACGATCTTTAGGTATTTGTGATGCAAATGATAATCATTTATCTGGTGATACTAGACGTGGTACTAAAGCTGCATCTTGGGGAAAATATATTTCTGCACCTGATATTGCTAAGAAGGAACTTAAAGTATTCTGCTCAAATTGTAATGATACTGTTAAACCTACTCCTAAACCACAAGAAGAACGTCCAAGATCTAATTCTAAAAGAAGTAAATATTTCCCTAGATAATTTTTAACTTATTTTATTATTCTTTGGTAATTTCAATAATCGATTTAATCTTTTTTGTTGATATCAAATTATGTTCTTTGTCTATTACTGATTGTATAAAATCTGCAAATTTTTCAACATTCTCTTCATCTTTAAGTAAAATACTATGAGCTGATTTATCCTTCAATGAAATAACCATTTCATTTTTTATAATGTTTAAAATTCCTGTAACGTATGTTTCTTTATCTTCTTTTATGAAAATAAGACTCATTAATTTCTGAGCTTCATATTCATCATCACATGTTATGCTAATTTTCATTTATTCTTTAAAAGAAATTGTTCTATTTGCTGTTTTGCTTTTTCTCGTTTTTCTTGATGTATTTTAAGAAATTCATTAATTTTTTCAATTAAAATTGCTTTTAGTTCTCCTGAAAGTAATTTTCCTGATTTGTAATCTTCATAAATTTTCTTTAATTTGCTATCATCCGGCTCAAAAAATATTCTCAGGTATTGATATGATACATCAATATCTGGATTTCCACCTAGTTTTCTGTGTTGCTCAATATCTGGCTGTCCTCCTGAAAATGCAAATTTGTTAATTTTCTTTTTTACAATATCTGGTGTATCTGTTGTGTAAATTGTTCCCTTCTCATCTGATGCTGACATTTTTCCTCCAGGCCCTGTTAATGCAGGAATCATAATATTGTGAATTAATGCTGGTTTTTGTTTTCCAATTTTTTGTGCAATATCTCTTGTTAATCTAAAGTGTGGATCTTGGTCTACTCCTAAAGGTATCAAAACTGGTTTATCTTCTATAAAACATGGAGCTGATTGTAAAGATGTGTAGAAAATCATTCCAATATTTGTTTCATTGGTAAATCCAAATGTTGCTTTTGTATTTGAAAAATTAATTTTTTTTGCAACTTGAGCTGCAATTGGATATAATGTTTGAATATTTTTTGTGTTGATAATAATTTTTGTTTTTTCTGGATTGAAACCTAATGCTATGAAATCTAGGGCATTTTCATATGCAAATTTGTTAGTTTCCTCTAAAGTCAAATTTGTTTTTGAATAAAATTTCTCATCATCAGTTAATTGAAAATACAAATTTACATCAAATTTATCTTGTAACCATTTTGCAAATACCCATGGTACCAAATGGCCTATGTGCGTATGACCTGATGGGCCTCTTCCAGTATACAGAAAAAATTCATTTCCTTTTTCATAATCTTCTAAAATTCTATTCATTTCTCTATGTGAGAAGAATATCCCTCTTCTAAGCATAAAATGATCCTCATTTGTTATGTTCTTAATTTTCTCAAGTAATTCTTGTGTTATTTTTTGAGTCCCAAATTTTTTAATTAGTTTATCATAATCGATATCTCCTTCAACATGCCAAGGAGTTACAATGAATTCATCAGCTGGCATTCAACATGACTTGGGTTAAGGTTTAAAAAGTCTTTTTCGATCTTTGATCTATTGTCACAAGTTTTTCATGATATTGAAAAAAAAATTATTGCTTCTTTAAAGGAAAATCCATTACAAACTCCTGAAACACTTGAAAAATCTACTGAACTTTTACCAGATCAAATTAGACGTGGAATTGAGTGGCTAAAATTAAAAAATTTGGCTATAGTTGATGAATCAAAAAGTAGTACTTTGAGTTTGGGTAAAAATGGTTTAGATTCCTTTGAAAATGGATTACCTGAACGAAGATTATTAAATTTAGTTAAAAATGGACCCAGAAAATTATTTGATTTACAAAAACAATTGGGATTCATTTTTGGACCTGCAATGGGTTTGTGTAGAAAAAACAATTGGATTGAAACTTCCTCTGATGAAATTATTCTCAAAACAATTCCTTCTATATTACCTGGTGAAAAAACTCTTCAACAAATTGGAAGTGGTAAATTATCCAAAGGTGAACTTGATATTGCTGATTTAACTGATCTTTTGAAACGTCCTGATTTTATTGTTGAAGATATTGTAAAATCTAAAAAAATTAGTTTAACTAATTCTGCAAAGTCTATTGATGTCTCAAATATTTCTGGAGCAATAGATGTTGAAGCTAAAGTGCCTGAACTTTTTGTTGCAAGAACACATCCATTAAAAGACACCATTGATGAAATACGTGAAATTTTTGTTACACTAGGTTTTTCAGAAATATTTGGAAATATGACTCAATCTAGTTTTTGGAATTTTGATGCTTTATTTACTCCTCAGGATCACCCTGCAAGAGAATTACAAGATACTTTTTTCTTAGATAATATTTCTGCTAAAAAAATTGGAACTGCAGAACAGATTAGACAAGTTTCTGATTCTCATAAGAAAAATTGGCGATATCAATGGGACATCAATGAAGCTCGTAAAATGGTTTTAAGAACTCATACTACTTGTGTAACGATTAAACATTTAGCTGAAAATAAGCCTGATGAAGCACGAATTTTTTCATTGGGACGTGTATTTAGAAATGAAAAAGTTAGTTACAAACATCTTGTTGAATTTAATCAAATAGAAGGCATTGTTGTTGGAAAAGATGCTAATTTGAGAAATTTAATGGGAATTCAAAGAGAATTCTATAAACGAATTGGAATTACTAAAATCAAATTTTGGCCAACTTTTTTCCCATACACTGAACCCTCTCTTCAAACTATGGTTTACAATGAAAAATTAGGAAAGTGGATTGAATTATTTGGAATGGGCATTTTTAGACCTGAAGTTACTAAACCTCTTGGAATCACTAAACCTGTTTTGGCATGGGGTGGTGGTATTGAGAGAATTGCTATGTTAAAATATGATTTAGATGATGTAAGAGAGTTTTACAATAATAATTTGGGATGGTTAAGGAGTAACACAAAATGCCAGTAATTGAATTATCTTACTCTCGTCTCCAAAAATTGATTGGCAAGGTTTCTAAAAAACAAATTTCTGACTCATTACCTTTTCTAGGATTGGATATTGAATCTGAAGATAAAGATCTAGTTCGAATTGAATATAGTCCAAATCGTCCAGACTATTCAACTGATTATGGAATTGCACTTGGTTTGCAAGGATTGCTTGGAATAAAAATTGGCTCAGTAAAACTAACTATCAAAAAATCTAATAATTATCATATAACTGTCAAACCAACTGTCTCCAAAATTCGTCCATTCGTGACTGGAATTATTGCTAAAAATGGCAAAATTGATGATAAAACCATTAAACAATTAATGACTATGCAGGAGGATCTTCATTTTGGAATTGGAAGAAAAAGAAAAAAATCTTCTATTGGAATACATGACTTGGATAAAATTTCTTTTCCTTTAATCTATACTACAACAACTAAAAATCATAAATTTATTCCATTAAATTCTGAAAAAGAACTTTCAATTTCTAAAATTCTTAGTGATACTGAAACAGGTAAAGATTATGGTTCTCTTCTTGGACAATCTTCTCAAGTACCAATTATTGTGGATGCAAATAAAAACACAGTTTCTTTTCCTCCAATTATTAATGCTGCAATTACTACTGTTACCACAAAAACCAAAAATCTCTTTGTTGAAGTAACTGGAATCAATAAAGATGATGCTGAAGACATGCTTTCAGTTGTTGCAACTGTTTTACAAAGTGCCGGATTTACTTTAGAACATATTCAAATTTCTGGAGTAAAAAATTCTTCACCTAAACTTCAAGAAAAGAAAATGATTGTTGATCCTTCTTTGATTAATCAAACTCTTGGTTTAAATCTTAATACCACAAAAATAATTACTTCATTAAAAAAATCTAGACTAACTGCACTATCTAAAGGAAAAAAGATTATTTGTTCAATTCCTGCATATAGATTTGATATTTTTGGTCCAATGGATTTAGTTGAAGAGGTTGCTTTAGGTTACGGCATTCAGAATTTTGAGCCTACGATATCTCCCTCTCAAACTATTGGTCAGACTAATCCCCTATCTCTTCAGTTGAAATCTTTAGATCAAACTATGATTGGATTGGGATTTCTTGAGGCATTGAATTCTAGTTTGAGTAGTAAACGTGTCTTATATGATATGACTAATAGAGATTCTAAAAAAATTATTTCTGTACTTGATTCAAAAAGTCAGGAGCATACTATTCTTCGTGATTCTATACTTCCTGGTTTAATAGAAAATCTTTCAAGAAATATCCATGAATCTTATCCTCAAAAAATGTTTGAAACTGGAAGTATTTTTAATTTAGATAATCCAATATCTGAAAAAACTAACCTTGCTGTTATTAGTGCTCATAAAGATGCAAATTTCACTGAAATTAAATCTGTGTTACAAACTGTATTAAAAATTGGATTTGGAATTCAAATTGAAACTAAAACTGTAATTGATTCTAGTTTTAAAAATGGTCATTGTGCTAATATTATTTTTAATAAAAATATTATTGGAATTATCGGTGAGATTGATTCTAAAATTATTGATAATTATAAAATCCGTGTACCTGTAGTTGGATTTGAAATTTCTTCTTTATCTGATTCTATTTTCAAATCCCTCAAAAATTGATATTAAAATTAAAAAAATTCCTAACACCAAAAGTATTATTTCAATTAAATTTGATGAGAATTTTTTGATAAATTTCTATTCTATCTTTTTCTAATATTTGAGTATTATTTTCTAAATAATAGAAATATTGAACTTGAGGATAATCCAAAACTATTACAAATGATCCTAAAATCATAATTATCAATCCAAGTAAAAATTTCTTTTGATTTCTAATTTCTAAATATACGACAAAATTTTACTTCTTTTTTAATAAATTTTTAATAGTTTTTAGTAGGTTTATCTAATGATTAATCGCCCAAGAGCAGGCACATATACGGAATAGGATGACGCTGATCGTAATCGATACCAATGATTTCTAATTCACCCAGGTGTGCTACATTATGGGCAACCCCGGTTTCAGAACGTGATGAGGCGTATGGCTATGTCCAATGAAATTTTGCGAGTCAGAACCGGGGAACATTAAATCCATTCAAAAACCATTAAACGTTAGCCATGACTAAAATATCATAATGATGAATTATTGGTTAGCAAAACAAGAACCTAGTGGACCTAGAGGATATAATTTTGAACAACTAAAAAAAGATAAGACAACTATTTGGGATGGGGTTCATAATAATTTAGCATTAAAACATATGAGAAACATGAAATCTGGTGATCTAATTTTTTTTTATCATACTGGTGATGAAAGACAAGTAATAGGAATCATGCAAGTTATCTCAAAACCTTATCCTAACCCAAAAGAGGAAATTGAACGTTTTATTGTCGTTGATGTAAAATATAAAAAAACTCTAAAAAGACCTGTAACACTTTCTGAAATCAAAAATAATAAAAAATTTAAAGATTGGGAACTTGTTAGAATTTCAAGATTATCTGTAATGCCTGTACCAAAATCTATTTGGGATGAAATTCTAAAAATTTCTCAAGACTAAATGTAATAGGTTTATTGATATAGTAGAATTATTTTCTTATTGTATGGCAACAGCTTATGTTTTAATAAACTGTGAACTAGGTTCTGAGGAAGCTATTATTCAGCAACTAAAGGGCTTAGATGGTGTAAAAGAAGTTCATGGAACTTTTGGTGCATATGATATTTTGGCCAAGATTGAATCTGATACAGTTGAAAAACTACGAGAAACAATTACCTGGAAAATCAGAAAAATTGAAAAGATTCGTTCTACTCTAACCCTTATGGGTATTGACGGTCAAACCTAAAACACCTTTTTTCTAATTATGATTCTACATTTTATTTTTGTTGTAAAAGAAGAAGATCGACAAAAACGAAAATTTGAATTTGAGTATGTGAAAAAAATGGCTCAATTTTATAAAGTATGGATTAATGAAAATTTTGGAATAGATTATGAAATTCAATGTGATGAATTAATTACAAAACCTAGAAGTATTTTTCAAAAAATTGATACTCATACATTAGTACGTGATCATGAACAACGAGGAAAAGATGTTTACCATTTTTACTTAACCCATTTTAGACCCATATGGACTGATTGTACTTGTGAAGGTTATCATGCAGAAAATTTTGGAATGGCATTTTGGCAATCTCCAAAAGAATCTAATGATGTCTTATTTTTGGCTGAAAAAAATTGTACAACTGTTTCTCATGAAATTCTTCATGAAATGTTAAGAATTAAAAAACACAAAAAATACATTCATGATGTTCATGATGTATGGACAAAACATTTCTATGATCAATTAGAATTTCAACAATATGGTGCAGACTTTCAAAACACTGAAGACAAGCCTATGTTCTTGACTATGGATATTAGTAAATTTAAAAATTAATTATTTTTAAAATATTAACACTTTGTAACTGAATAAATATTGTTTTCAAAATTAGCAGTTTTAAAATCTAATTTATTTTCAGGATCATTGTCTCTTGATTTACTTAATTCTTGAAGAGCTATTAATGCCTCTTTTCTAAAACCTACTGATGAACCATACACTGCATCTGTTAGCATAGTTCCATGATCTCCTTTTTTAATATCGTCGACCGTTTCATAAAATTTATCTGTTTCTTTTTGATTAACTGGATTACCCTTTGCTTTGTTATGTGCAACTGCAATATACATTCCATTATTTTTTACTGCCACTAGAATTTTGTGATTTTTACCTGTGGCTCCTGGTATGGTTTCATTAATTAAAACTTCACATTTGTGATACATACTTGAAACATATGCAAAAAATCTATACTGTGCAAATTTTCCTGCATCATCTTCTTCACAACCTACAAAGACTTTATGCAATAGATGTAATGCATCATCATTCATACTTTGTAATCTGTCATCAATTCTACCTCTTTCAAGTAATTCTGATTTACATTCTTTGGCAATCAAAACTAAAATGAAATCTGGTAAATTATAATTTTTTAATGCAGCAACAAATGAACCTGCTTGAGACATTCCAAATTTTGGAAATCCTTTATTGACCATATTGCAATCCTTTTTTAGAAAATTTTGAATTAATTGACAACGCATTAGAAAGATGAGGTTGGCTTATAATTGTTGAGAATTAACGTGCCTAATTTACCATTTTTTTTCTATTTCTAAATTGTAAATATTAAATTCGGGAAGAATTTCTTTGATATTATGGAAACTTCTACTACTGCTGAACTTGTTTCTAATGTTTATTCTAAATTAACTAAAAATATTACAAAATTTAGAAATGTTGTGGGACGACCTCTCACTCTTACTGAAAAAATTCTATCGGGTCATTTCAATGAAATTAATGAAACAAATTTCTCAGGTGGAAAGGATTATGTTTTTCTAAAACCTGATAGAGTTGCCTTACAAGATGTTACTGGACAAATGGTAATGCTTCAATTTATGCAAGCTGAATTAACTCAAGTGTCATTGCCCACTACTGTTCATTGTGACCATTTAATCCGAGCAGAAGTTCAAGGAGATATTGATATGAAAGTTTCGTTAGATGAAAATAGTGAGGTCTTTAAATTTTTACAATCTGCAGCTGCAAAATATGGATGTGGATTTTGGAAACCAGGTGCAGGAATTATTCATCAAGTAGTTCTTGAAAATTATGCATTTCCTGGTGGATTAATGATTGGAACTGATTCGCATACTCCTAATGCTGGTGGTCTTGGAATGATTGCAATTGGTGTTGGAGGTTTAGACGCTGCAGAAACTATGGCTGGACTACCTTGGGAATTACTTTATCCAAAAAGAGTTGGTGTCAAATTAACTGGTAAACTTGATGGTTGGACTGCACCAAAAGATATTATTTTAAAAGTTGCTGAAGAACTAACTGTTTCTGGTGGAACAAATGCTATTGTTGAATATTTTGGTCCAGGTACAAAATCCATTAGTTGTACTGGAAAAGCTACTATTACAAATATGGGTGCAGAAATTGGAGCAACTTGTTCTGTATTTCCATATGATGAACGAATGGAAACTTATCTAAAATACACTAATAGAAAAGACATTGCAGAACTTGCAAATCAAAATAAGGAATTGTTAGTTGCAGATCCTGAAGTTGAATCAAATCCTGAAAAGTTCTTTGATAAAATAATTGAAATTAATTTATCTACTTTAGAACCTCATATTGCTGGACCTCATACACCTGATTTAGCAAGATCAATTTCTGAACTTGCTGATGATGTAACATCTAATGATTATGCTGATCCAATTTCTGTTGCATTAATTGGAAGTTGTACTAATTCTTCTTATGAGGATATGTCTAGAGCTGCAAGTTTGGCTCAACAAGCAAAATCTAAAGGAATCAAATCAAAAATACCATTACTTGTAACTCCTGGTTCTGAACAAATTAGAGGTACTATTGAAAGAGATGGTCAAATGGATTCTCTAAAAGATATTGGAGCAACTGTTTTGGCAAATGCATGTGGTCCGTGTATTGGGCAATGGAATAGACCTGAATTAGAAAAAAATAAAAAAAATTCTATCGTTACCACATTTAACAGAAATTTCCCTGGTAGAAATGATGGTCAAAGATCTACTTTGAATTTTATTGGTAGTCCTGAAATGATAATTGCGTTAGCACTTGGAGGACGATTATCTTTCAATCCTCTAAAAGATGATCTTGTTGCTGCTGATGGAAGTAAATTCAAATTAGAACCGCCAAAAATTGCTCCTGAAGTTCCTGAAGAAGGATTCATGATTCCTGATAATATTTTTGTTGCACCTCCTACTGATTCAAGTAATACTCCTGTGGTAATTGATCCTAATAGTAAACGTCTTCAACGTTTGGAACCATTCACTAAATGGAATGGTTCTGATTTTGTTGAACTTCCTATAATGGTTAAAGCAAAAGGAAAATGTACTACTGATCATATTTCTCCTGCAGGTGCATGGTTATCTCTTAGAGGCCATTTAGATAATCTCAGTGATAATATGTTGTTAGGTGCTGTTAATGCTTTTAATGATGAAGTAGGTCAAGGTAAAAATATTTTAAATAATAAAATTGAATCTTTTTCAAAAATTGCTAGACAGTATAAACAACAAGGATTCAACTGGGTAATTATTGGAGATAATAATTATGGTGAGGGAAGCAGTAGAGAACATGCTGCTATGACTCCTCGTTATTTGGGATGTGTTGCTGTAATCACAAAAAGTTTAGCAAGAATTCATGAAACAAATTTGAAAAAACAAGGTGTTCTAGCATTAACTTTTAGTGAACCTGATGATTATGAGAAAATTCTTGAAGATGATAAAATTAGTTTGATTAATTTGAATGAATTACAACCTGGAAAACAAGTTACATGTACTATTACTCATAACAATGAATCTAAAGAACAAATTCTTTTAAATCATTCTTACAACAAGTCACAAATTGAATGGTTCAAACATGGCTCTGCATTAAACGTACTTCGAAATAAGACATAACATTTGAAGTGGGCCCGATCGGATTTGAACCGACGATCGATGGTTTTGGAGACCATCGCCCTACCAGGCTAGGCTACGAACCCACAAGAATCGAAACATTTTGCTTGAATTTTAACTTATTTTTAATCAAGATTTATTTGCAATAATCGTTAGTTTCTTATTGATAAGCAATTATGGCAAAACCCATTTACTTTCTTTTAGGAGCAATTCCAGTAATTGTTGCATTATTAATTTCAGTTCCATTAATCACAAAAAATGAAATTCCTATATCTGCTGCACATTCTTTTGATAAAATTGAAATAGAATATACTAAACATCAATTAAAAAAAATATCCAATGGTATTACTGAAAGAATTGGTGCACAAAAAACTGAAATTCTTTTAATAAAAAATAACGGAGATACAAAATACACCATAACTGAAAAGGGTTATCCTCAACCTGATATTCGCTCAAATATTGATGAAAAAAATTTGGATAAAATTAAAGCTCTTATCAAAGAAACAGGTTTTATCGCAATACCTTCTAATTCATTTTCCATTTTTGAAAACGTAACTGATTATCAAAAATCTTCTGTTAAAATTACACTTAACGGACAAGTAAATCAAATTCATTGGCCTGAAACAAATGCAACTCCTGATTTTATTCCACCTATAATTGCCATGGTTGAATCTGAGTTGGATAAAATAATGTTCGAAATTAGTGAATAGGTACAAATAGTCTTTATCAAAAATTGATACATGCTTCCATTATATGGGGAAAGAACAAATGCTAAAGGAATTATTTCTGAAAAATTAAACTCTGTTGATACTTTACGTGGTTCATCTACTCTAAAACGTGGATTTGCTCATATGCAAAAAAATGGTGTTGTAATGGATGTTACAAATGTTGAGCAAGCATTAATTGCTCAAGAAGCTGGTGCGGTTTCAGTAATGGTTTTAGATAAACTTCCTTCTGAAGTTCGAAAAGCTGGTGGTGTTGCACGTACTGCAAGTATTAGAATTATTGAAGAAATTATGGATTCTGTAACTATTCCTGTAATGGCAAAATGCCGAATTGGTCATGTCAATGAGGCATTAGTTTTACAAGAAACTGATGTTGATATGATTGATGAGTCTGAAGTTTTAACTCCTGCTGATGAATTACACCATATTTGGAAATGGGATTTTACAACACCTGTTGTAAATGGTGCACGATCTTTGGCTGAAGCTTTAAGACGAATTGAAGAGGGTGCTTCTATGATTAGAACGAAAGGTGAACCTGGAACTGGAAATGTTGCAGAAGCTATTACTCATATTAAAAAAGTTAATGATGAATTAAGAACTATTAAATCAATTTATGATTCTGGAGATAATCAAGATTTAGTTCGAATTGCTAGGGAATTCAAAGTCTCTTATGATATTGTAGAGCAAACTGCAAAACTTGGAAGATTACCTGTTGTAAATTTTGCAGCAGGTGGAATTGCAACTCCAGCTGATGCAGCATATTTGATGTCTCTTGGATGTGATGGTATCTTTGTTGGTTCTGGAATTTTTAATGCTGATGATGCACAAGAAAGAGCAAATGCAATTGTTTTAGCAACTACTTTTTGGAATGAATCTGATAAAGTAAAGGAAGCTCAAAAAATGATTGATGAAAGACAATCTATGCTTGGATTGGATGTTAAAACCTTAGACTTACGTATGCAAGATCGTGGTGGTTCAGCATGAGTCTTAATCTCGGTGTTTTATCTATTCAGGGCGATATTCTGGAAAATATTCTTTCTGTACAATCTGCTATTAATGCATTGGATATCGATGGTACTGTTACTAGTGTTAGAACTCCTGATGAAATCTCTCAAGTTGATGGTCTCATAATTCCAGGTGGTGAAAGTACTACTATTGGACAACTCTCTTTAGCTAATGGAACATTAAAAATTTTAAAAGAAAAAATTGAACAAGGGATGCCTGTATTGGGAATTTGTGCTGGAATGGTAATGTTGTCAAAAACTGCTCAAGATAAAGTTGTAGGTAAAATTGATCAACCTCTATTGGAAATTCTTGATATTAAATTAGAACGAAATTCCTTTGGACGACAACGAGAATCTTTTGAAACTGATATTTCTTTAACTTCTCTTGGAATTCCCACATTTAATGGAGTTTTCATTAGAGCTCCATCGATTTCTGATGTTGGTTCTGATGTAGAAATTTTATCAAAGTTTAATGAAAAAATCATCGCTGTTAAAAAAGACAATATAATTGGAGTTGCATTTCATCCTGAATTAACTACTGATACTTCGTTACACAAATATTTTGTTAATCTTGCAAATACTTTAAAAAACTAATAATAAATAATTAAAAATTATTTAATCTAATAAATTATGCATAGATTTCAAATCTTTAGCAAACGGTTTTAATATTTCTGGAATTTCAATTTTAATTGAATCTTTCAAAGATAAATTTTGAGATTTTTTTTCATTCCATACTTTAGAATTAAATTCTGATATTTCTTTAGAGATATTTGTTTGAGATTCTATGTTTTCTGAATTGACTTGTTTTTGTTTATGTATACTTTCATTTGAATACAATATTTTCCAAAGATGTTCTGTAATGAATGGTGTAATTGGAGCTAATAATTTTAAAATAGTTGATAGTGTTTTGTGTAGTGTAAATATTGCACCATCTCTTTCTTCATCTGAAAATTCAATTCCATATGCCCTTGCTTTGACCATTTCAATGTAATGTGCTGCAAATACATTCCATGTAAATTCTCTAATTGCAATTGCAGGAATAAAGAAATTATATTCTTCATAACCTTTTTTACATTCTTTTACTAGTTTATCTAATTCTGATAAAATCCATTTATCTGATGCGTTAGGTACCCCTGAATCAATGACTGGAAAACTGGATAAAAATCTGGAAACATTCCATAATTTACTTAGAAATTTCTTAGTTGATTCAATTTTTTGTTCATTACATCTAAAATCGTACCCGTGATTAATCTCACTTGCACTCCAAAATCTAAAAGTATCTGCACCTAATTTTTCAATTACTGGTAATGGATCTATTGCATTTCCTTTACTTTTACTCATTTTCATTCCTTTTTCATCTAGACCATATCCCATGACCCAAGCTTCAGACCATGGTTTTTGTCCTGTTAATTCTTCACATCTTAATAATGTGTAATACAACCATGTTCTCACAATATCTTTTGCTTGTGGTCTAATTGATACAGGGTATACTTTTTTGAAAAACTCATCATCTCTGTTAAATTTACTTATGAACAGTGGGGATACACTAGAATCCATCCATGTATCAAATGTTCTTTCTTCACCAACAAATTCAGTTGATTTACATTTTGTACAATTTGTTATTGGGCATTTTTGATTCCAAGGTCTATAATATTTTCCAGGTTCTGGAACATGTGGTTCTGAACAATTTTTACAATGCCAAATTGGTATTTCAGTTCCATAAAATCTTCTTCTTGAAATAGGCCAATCTATGTTGATAGATTCTAACCAATTCATTAAAATTTGCTTGTGCATTGTTGGGTGGAATGTTATTTCTTTTCCTAATTTCTTTACCGTTTCAATTTTTTCTTTTTGTTTAAGGTAATATTCTTCCATTGGTATGATTTCAATTGGAATTTTACTTCTTTCTGAAATTGGAGTTCTATGAACAATATCTTCAATTTTTTCAACAAATCCTGATGTTTCTAAATCCTCTATGATTTTTGTTCTTGCTTGTTTTGGTTTTAATCCTACATATTGACCTGCAATTTCTGTCATTTTACCATCCAACCCAATTGCAATTATTTCCTTTAATTCTAACTCTCTAAATAATGCGACATCATTTTGATCACCATAACTACAAACCATTACTGCCCCTGAACCAAATTCTTGTTTAGCTGAATGATGCGTTCTTAATTCTACTTCTGCATTGGTAATTGGAACAATTATTTTTTTACCAATGTATTTTGAATATCTTTCATCCTCTGGATTAACAATAATTGTTCTACATGCACAAAGTAATTCTGGCCTTGTACTTGCAATGACTATTTCTTGATCTGTATCTTTTATTTTAAATTTCATATAAACAAGTTTAGTTTGTATGTCTTCGTAAATTATTTCTGCATCTGCAATTGTGGTCCCTGATACCCAATCATAATTATTTGGTCTATTTGCAAGATACACTTGACCTTTTTTCCATAAGTCAATGAATGTTGTTTGTGTTAATGTTCTATATTCTTCTGAATCTGTTCTATAGTAATTTGCAAAATCTCCGCTAATTCCTAAACTTTTCATAATTAAAATCATCTCTGCTTCTAAATCATCTAGTGCTTCTTTACATAGACCTAGAAATTCACTTCGTTCTGTTTCTCTCATTCTAATTTTATGTTTTTTTTCAGTATACAGCTCTACTGGTAATCCATTTCTATCAATTCCTATTGGAAAATACACATTTTTTCCAGCCATTCTTGCTGTTCGTGCTATCATGTCTATTTGTGAATAATGTGCAGCTGCACCAATGTGCCATGGTCTACCTGATGGATATGGTGGAGGTGTATCTATTGTAAAGTTATTTTCTTTAGGTGTAAAATCATAAATTTTGTCTTCTTCCCATTGTTTTAGAATATTTTTTTCTAATTCTGGATTCCATGCTTTTTCTGATATTTTAGGTTCCATTTTTTATCTTTCGATGTTGGAAATTATATGTGATCCTTTATTGTATCCTTCATAAATGTAAACTCCTACTGCTTCTACATTTGTAGGCATTTTTGGAGCTAATAATTTTATAATTTCACTTGAAAGATTTTCAACTGTAGCTTCTCCTTCTAGGAGATATGTTGTATGTTTTGGAACTTGTAAATCAAACATTCCTTTTGGTCCATCAAAACTAATTTGATAATGCGATTCATCCTCTTTTTTTAGATATTTTCTATTAATGAAAAATTTATGATCAAATTCGTTTATAACTTCTTTAATAATTTTTTTTGCTATTCCAAAATCAACTAATAAATTATTTTTCATTTGTCCTACAAGTTCTACCATTACTGATGAGGTATGTCCGTGCAAAATTGAACATTTTTCAACTAGTGGAAGTATGTGTGCATAATCAAATGAAAATGATGCATCTTCTAAAAATATGGAACCTGTTTGTGGTGTTTTATCGTAGAATACTATGTCCTGTAATTCTTTAATCTGTGCAACATATTTTGCATGTCCAATTGCCATTATTTTTTCTTCTGGACAATCTTCTTTGATTTGTTTATACTTTTGAATATCTTCATCATTATCAATTACTTCGATAAATCCTTTAGCCGTCTTAAAATCAATATTTACTTTATCTCCATTTTTTAATGTCATTTCATAATTGTACTCGTAATCATTTTCTAAAAATGTGAGCATTTGTGCTACTGTTAACTCTGTTCTTGTTTTTAGTAAATTTCCCTTTTTGTCTATATATTTAAAATCTGAATCTAAAATTATAGGGCTTGTAGTCATGTGACATTTTTTGATTATGGATATAATATAAATTCTGTAATAATCTGAATGAATATAATTTTTTTACATTAAACTAATGCATTTAAAATTCTAGCAAGGTTGACATCATTTTTTGTAATTCCTCCTGCATCATGTGTTGTTAATTCTATTGTGATTCTATTGTACACATTAAACCATTCTGGGTGATGATTCATTTTTTCAATTTCCATAGCTGCTCTAGTCATAAAACCAAATGCTTGATTGAAATTATCAAATTTAAATTCTTTGTGTAGTTTATCATTTTTTATACTCCATTCTGATAATTGTTTCAATTCTTCTTTTATTTCTAATTCTGATAATCTCATTATATTGTATTATTTTTATTGTTAGATTAAAAGATTGACGAATTACATGTTTTCTTAATTTATTAATAATTTTACCATAATTTTCCTTGCATTTTTAAAATTAATTTTATATCTTTTGAAATTGTATCTAATGTATCTAAGTCATAATTTGCATTTGTAAAATTTATTGATGTAAATATTGCACCCTCAAAATTTGTATGTCTTAAATTTACTCCACTTAGATTCGTATTTTTTATTTCTGCATTTCTTAAATCTGCATAAAATAAATCTGCTCCACTAATGTTTGCATTTGTAAGATCAACCCCATACAAGTCAGTATCCCAAAGTTTTGCATTTGAAAGATTCACATTTTGTAAATCTGCTCCTCTTAATTTCACATTAAATAATATTGTATCACTTAAATCTGCTCCCGTTAAATCTGCTCCGCTTAAATTTGCGTTATGTATGTCTCTGTTTTTGAGATTCACCTCTCTCAAATTTGCATTTGATAAATTCCTTCCAATTAATTCTTCATAATCAAAATTAACTTTTGAAAAATTTCTTTTTTTAAAAATATCTTTAGGTTCCATTTTATTTTCCAGTAAAACATTTCGTTATTATTGTGTTTATGGTTATTTTCTCTTTATTAGACATAGTTTATGGAAATATATGTAAAATTAATTCTATGATTTAATGTGGGTGATATGGATTTCTTAAATCAGACATTATTAAAAAATATTAAAAATTCTATTTCTGAGATAGTGCCAAAAAAGAAAATAGGCATTGCTTTTTCTGGCGGTGTTGACAGTACATTAGTTTCAAAAATTTGTTCAGATATGGGTTTTGATGTTGTTTTGCTTACTATTGGGTTTTCTGAATCTCATGATATTTTATTTTCTAAAGAAGTTAATGAATTTCTGAAATATTCCCATCATATTTTAGAAATTGACGGTGAAACATTTCCTACAATTACTTCTAATATTCGTAATGTGATTGATACTGATAATTTATCTTGGAATGAAAACTGTATTGCTTTTCATTATGTATCTAAACTTGCAAAAAGTTTGAATCTTGATACTGTGATTACTGGTAATGGTATTGATGAATTATTTTGTGGATACAATGTATATCGTGAATCTTTTTCTGGCGGTGAAATTAGAATTAATGAGGTTATGGAATTGAAATTAGATAATGAACTAAAAATGATGAAGGCTGTAAATGTGGTTGCTTCGGAATTTAATGTGAAAATTCTACAACCTTTACTGTCTACGTCTTTCATAGAGTATGCAAAAACTGTTCCTATTTCTGAAAAAATTCATAGTTCTGATGATCTATTTCGTAAACATATCATACGTAAATTAGCTAGTGATGTGGGTGTTCCAGAAATTTCTTGCACTAAAAGAAAAAAAGCATTACAGTATGGTTCTAAAATTCATAAATCTTTAGTAAAAATTAGATAATTTTTTTTATTGTTTTCTGAACTGATTTTTCAACATTACTAATGATTTTAGGTGCTGCTCCAAGATGTTTTTCTGGTGCAAAAATTGAATCTATTTCATTATTTGTTAATTTTGAAGAGAATGCTTTATCATTTTTAATTGCATCTTTATACAATATTCCTTTGTCATTTGCTTCAAATGCAACTCTTTGCACATCCCTATAGGCTACAAATCTTGGAATGCCTTTTTTGATGAGTGCCTCTAAAACAAATTCTGCAAATATTTGTCCTTTTGTAATGTATAGATTATCTACAATTCTTTTTTCATTTACCATTAAATTTGATATAATTCTAGTCATTGTTTCTAACATTTCATCAACTAAAATTGAAACTGTTGGAATTACAAATCTTTCATTAGCTGAATTTGAAAGATCTCTTTCATGCCATAGTGGAATATTTTCAAATGCAACTGTAACTTGACTTCTTACTAATTTAGATAATGATGATACTCGCTCACTCTTTATTGGATTTCTTTTCACTGGAACTGCACTGCTTCCCATTTGTCCTTTTTTGAATTGTTCTGCAACTTCTCCAATTTCAGTTCTTTGTAAATTTCTAATTTCTATTGCAATTTTTTCTAATGTTGTACCAATTAATGCTAATTCAAATACATATTCAGCATATCTTTCTCTAGGAACAACTTGTGTTGTAACTTCTGCTGGAAATAATTTTAACCTCTTTGCAGCTCTTTTCTGTACTTCTAGTGCTTCTGCACCCATTAAAGAACCAGTTCCCACAACTCCTAATGTTTTACAAATCAAAATTCTTTTCTTTATTTCTTCAATTCGTTCTACATGTTTTGCCATTTCTGCAGCCCAGTTTGCAAATTTTAATCCAAATGAAATAATGCTTGCATGTTGTCCGTGAGTTCTGCCTACTGCTGGTATCTTTGCATATTTTGCAGATTTTTTTGCAAGAATTGATGCCATTTTTGCAACTTTAGGTTCAACGATCTGTAATACATCTCTCATTTGCATTGAATTACTTGTATCAACTAAATCATTACTTGTAAGACCATAATGGATCCAAGGTCTTGCGCTTTTGGAACATTTCTCACTAAGTGATTCTACTAATGCTGCTGTATCGTGATCACTTTTTGCTTCTAATTGTTTGATTCTTTTTGCAGTGATTTTTCCTGACATTGCCGCTCTGTGAATTTCTTTACCTATGCTTTTTGAAATAATTCCTATTTCACTTTGGGCGATGGCAGCAGCTCCTTCAATTTCTAACTGATAATCCACTTTCTTTTGCTCACTAAAAATTTCCATCATTTCTTTGGTGCCATAACGACCATTATCAATAGGTAAAATTGCCATCGTTTTGGTATCTGTATATTAGAAAATAAATCTACTTATTTTTTCATCTATTTTTGCGATCATTGGATGATTAAACTCTACTACAAACTATTTTTTGATTAAAATCTATCATATTTTTATTTTAATTCTTATTAATTTAAAATTATTTTTAGAATGCTTCTGATGATTTAAATTGGATTGAGAAGTAATTTTACCGATACTTATGTCGTCAAATATTCCAAAGAAAATTGGAGAAAATCAATATCAAATTGATGCTGATCCTAGTCTTGGGATGAACGTTCCTGTAAAAATTTATGCTGATGAGCCATTATTACAAAAAATGCTATCTGATAGAACTATTATGCAGGCTCGAAATGTTGCTTCTATTCCAGGCATTGTTAGTCACAGTGTTGTTTTACCTGATGGTCATGAAGGATATGGTTTTCCTGTAGGTGGGGTTGCAGCTATGGATGCTGAAGAAGGAATGATTAGTCCTGGTGGTGTTGGATATGATATTAATTGTGGAGTAAGACTACTTCGTTCAAACTTAACTGAACAAACTGTTCGTTCAAAATTAAAAGATTTAGTTAATGATTTGTTTAGTTCAATACCTTCTGGTGTTGGCTCTAAAGGTGCAGTTCGTTTAACTAATTCAGAACTTGATGAAGTTTTAGTAAATGGTGTTAATTGGGCTATTGATCATGGATATGGTTCAACAAATGATTCTGATGTTTGTGAGGAAAATGGTAGAATCTTAAATGCTGATCCAAACAAAGTTTCTGATAAAGCAAAAAAGAGAGGAGCTCCTCAACTTGGTAGTTTAGGTTCTGGTAATCATTTTCTTGAAATTCAAAAAGTTGCAGAAATACATGATGAAGAAGCAGCTAGTAGAATGGGAATTAAAGAAGGAACAATTACCGTTTTAATTCATTGTGGTTCTAGAGGATTTGGTCATCAAGTTTGTAGTGATTATCTACGAGTAGCAGAACAAGCTATGGAAAAATATAACATTAATCTGCCTGATAGAGAACTTGCTTGCGTTCCAAATAACTCTGAAGAAGGTGAGTCTTATAGAAAAGCAATGTTTGCTGCATTAAATTTTGCATGGAGTAATAGACAAATGATTACTCATTGGACTAGAAAGTCATTTGAACGTGTATTTAATCAAACAGAATCTGATCTTGATATGAAATTAGTTTATGATGTTGCGCATAATATTGCTAAGGTAGAAAAACATAAGGTTGATGGCCAGGATCGAAAATTAGTTGTTCATAGAAAAGGTGCAACAAGAGCATTTCCTTCAAATCGTGATGAAATCCCTTCTAGGTATAGGGATCTAGGCCAACCTGTTTTAGTTCCTGGGTCTATGGGAACTTCAAGTTGGATTTTACTTGGAAAACCAAATTCTATGGATTTGAGTTTTGGTTCTACTGCTCATGGTGCAGGAAGAACTATGTCTAGATCAAAGGCTAGAAGAAATTTTACTGAGGATAATGTAAAAAAATCTCTTAATGATAAAGGGATATTTATCAAAGCATTAACTCGAGATGGAGTTGTTGAAGAAACACCTGAGGCTTACAAAGACGTTGATTCTGTAGTTAATGTTTCACATAATTTGGGAATTGCTACTAAAGTTGCAAAATTAATACCTATAGGTGTGATTAAAGGTTGAGCGATGATGATTCTGAACTTCAAAGGTTACAGGCTAAACGTCTTGCTGAAATGCAAAAAAATATTTCATCACGTGAAATTATTGAAGAAACTCCAAAACCTACTGAAGATAAAATTGTTAATCCTCGAGATCTATTAATTAAACAATTAGGCTTTAGAGGATTGGAAGTTTTAACAAATGCTGAATTTCAATTCCCAAATGAAACTAAAGTTGTGATTGAAAAATTATCTGAATTAATTAAAACTGGTGAAATTAATGAAATTCTTGATGGTGGTAAACTATTAGCGTTATTTCGTTCAATTGGATTGAGTATTAGGATGGATACAAAAATTAACATTCAACAAGATGGAAAATTTGTATCTTTAACTGATAAGCTTAGTAATACATCAAATAATGATGATGTAAAATGAGTATAACTTTAGAAATTGGAACAAAAAATTACCTTGATGATCTACTCTGTATTAAAAAACACCTTTCTCATATGGAAACTCTTTTGAATTGCCACGCAAACTATGTTCTTAGCAAACCATCTTCAAGATTTGGTTGGACATTTTTTAAAATAGAGTTTAAATCCAATTTACAAATTAATATCTCTGAAAAATTTTCCGATATACTTGCAAAATATCAGTTAAATGATGAAGCAGGAAGATTTACTAAATTTATGAGCGATTATTTTATCTCTAGAGGATGTAATGTGAAAATAAATTTAGTTAACTAAACTCTTCTTCCTCTTTTTCCACCTTTCTTTCTAGTGGTGTCATGAGGTATTGGTGTTACATCGTCAATTCTTCCAATTTTGAATCCTCCTCTTGCTAATGCTCTAATAGCTGCTTGTGCACCTGGACCTGGAACTCTTGAACCAACTCCTCCTACTGCACGAACTTTAATGTGAAATCCTGTAAATCCTTTTGTTCTTGTTGCTTCAACAACTGCATTTGCAGCTTTCATTGCAGCAAATGGTGATGATTCATATCTGTCTGCATTTACGTGAATTCCACCAGAACTAATGGAGACTGTTTCACCACCTGTAAGATCTGTCATGTGGATAATTGTATTATTATAACTACTGTAAATATGAGCAATCCCCCATTTTTCTGGACCTTCTTTTTTGGTCTCTGGTTGATTTTGTGTTTCTACTGCTGCCTCAGCTACTTGTTCTACTGCTGCCTCAGCTACTTGTTCTACTGCTGCCTCAGCTACTTGTTCTACTGCTGCCTCAGCTGTTTCCACAGGTACTTCTACTTTGGCTTCAATTTCTGACAATGTTTATCAGATCTTAAAGGGTTTAAAAAACATTGATTTCCTAAAATTGTTTCAATCTTCTACTTTGGCTTAAAATTTTTCATTATTCATATACTGTAATTTATTGGGTAATTTTGATGGCTTCAATTATTTTATTGGCAATTGTAGTTGTTGTTGCTGTTGCATTGATGGGTTCTGTATTGATACAATCTATAACTCCGATCGACGCTATAATTTTATCACCATTGGAAAAAAAATGCCAAGAAATTGCTAATGAAGGATACAAAATTCATACACTTTATCCTAATTCTGATCCTGATGAACTTTTAGACGATGATATGAAACGATTATTGTATTTTGATGATTTATGGATGAAAGAGTGTATTTCTGTTTTACCTTCTGAATCTATTTTTTACATTGTAAATAATGTTGAAAGAGATTTTTCTTATGGTGAATGATTATTTGAAATGTTTCCACCCTAAATCTTTTAACAATATGTTTCTGTTATTTTCTTTTAGGTAAACCCCTTTTCCTGATACAACATAACCAATTTCAATAATTGGTGTTTTTGATAATTTTGAATTTTTCATTATATTTTTTTTATATTTTGCAGGTATTGTAAATATAAATTCATACTCTTCTCCTCCATGAAATATTATTGAATTTAAATCTCCTTTTTGTTTTTTTATGTATTTTTCTAAATCTTTATTTGAAGGTATATTGTTAATAATAAATTTTTTTTTACTTTGTTTTGACATTTCATTTAAAGTAGTTGATAATCCATCACTAGAATCCATTGATGATGAAAAATATTTTTTATTTTTTAAACCATAACTAAGATTTGGTTTAGGATTTGTTACTGATTTGATAGCTTTTTTTACAAAATTATTTTTTTGATTTTTATTATTCAATAATATGTCTAGTCCTACTGATGTATACCCAAATGGACCTGTAACAAATATCAAATCCCCTTTATTGGATCCTTTTCTAGTAATTATGGAGTTTGAATTTCCAAAAATACAAACGTTAAACACAATTTCTTTTCCTGCATTTGTATCTCCGCCAATTATTGAAATATCATATTCTTTACATGCTTTTTTAAATCCATTTGCAATATTGTCTATTTTTATGCGTGAAATTGATTTTGGTAAATTTATTGAAATAATTCCATATTTTGGTTTTACCCCCTTAGCTGCAAAATCACTTACACAAGCGATTACACTTTTTCTTGCTGCATCTGTTAGTTTCATTTTTTTTGGAATATCTGTACTTTCCACCATTGTATCTGTTTTTGCTACAATCTTGGTTTTACCTAAGGTAAATACTTCAACATCTTCTGAAATAAATTTTTTATTTCCTAATTTTGTTTGAAAAATTTTAATTATTTTATTTTCATCTAATTTTGTCATAACTTTCTTTTACCATTTGTTTTGTATTGTTGACTATCATTTTACATTTTTCTTCATTATTTGATTCTGCTGAAATTCTTATAATGTCTTCTGTATTTGATTTTCTAATCAAAATCCATGTATCTTCATCTATGATTGTTTTAATGCCATCTTGTGTATTTATTTTTGAATATTTTTTTGTTAAATTATTTTTTAGATCTTCTATTATTTTATCATGATAATTTGAATTAATTTCAATTTTTTCTCTAATTTGAAAATAACTTTCCATATAGTTTAAAATTTCAGAAAACCCTGTATTTTTTAACATTGATGATATTAAACCACTTGTTAGAATACCTTCTCTACAATAATTAAATTCTGGTAAAATAAATCCCCCACTACTTCCTTCTCCACCTGCTTGGGCATTAATTTTTAACATTTCTTCAATTACGTTTGCTTCTCCAACTTTTGATCTTACAACCGTTCCTCCTTTCTTTTTGATGAATTTTTCAATTGATACACTTGTATCTATACTCAAAACAAATTTTTTGTATCCTAATTCTAATGATTTTGCAATTCCTAAACCTAATGTTATATCTGGACTTTGTTTTTTTCCTTTTCTAACAACTACTAAACGATCTCCATCTAGATCAAATGCAAATCCAATTTCTTTTTCATTTGAAATATTTACTAACTCTGTTAATTTATCTGAAGTTGGATCTGGACCTCTTGAACATTCTGATAATTTTTCATTTATGATTTGAACCTCACATCCTATATCTTTTAACAAATCTGATGCAAAATCTTTTGCAGCTCCTCCTCCTATGTCTATTGCAATTTTGGGTGAACCCTTTATTTTTCCTATAATTTTTTTTGCATCTTCTATGTATGATGATTTAATTTTTTTAATTTTGCCTATTTTTGATTTTAACATTTCTTGATGATTTATTATTTGAGGAATTTCTTTTTCATTAACTCCTCTTCCATCTATGATGAATTTCATACCATTCCACTCTATTGGGTTATGTGAAGACGAAACAACAATACCTGCACCATATTTTCTTGCTTCTTTAAACACCACTGGAGTTGGAACTATGCCTAAATCAAAAACATCTATTCCATTTTTCATTAGAACTGCACTAATTACTTCTTGTATCATTATTCCTGAAGGTCTTGTATCTCTACCAATTACACATTTTTGTGACTTAATTAAAGATGAAAAGTTGTTAGAAAATTCTATTATATCTTTTAAATTCAGATCTTTTCCAAATACTCCTCTAATTCCTGAAATTGTTTTTTTCAATCACCACAAATTCTGAAAGGCTTTTTATTAACTCTGATGAATTTATCCAATCGTGCCTTGGTAGCTCAGTCTGGTAGAGCACCTGATTCGTAATCAGTAGGTCGCGGGTTCAGATCCCGTTCAAGGCTCTTTTATTTTTTGATATATTTTTAAAATTATTTAGAAATTACTGTAATTTATTCATCAAAGGTTTCGATATCTATTTCTAGTTCTTTACCTAAACCTTTCCACCATTGTTTACTTTGTTCTGACATATTCTATTATAGTTTTTAAAATTCTCCTTAATAGATCTGCCGGTTAATATGTAATTGATTATCTAATATTTTTTAAAATATTTTTATTCTTTCCCTTCTTGTTTTCTTTTTCTTTTTCTGTATATTATAATCATCAGAGTTCCACCTGCACATCCCCAAAAGAGTGGATTACTTGCTCCTATAGGAATTCCTATTGATTGAAGTAATCCGACAAAACCTAAACTCATAATTGCTACAAGAACCAATCCTATCATTTCTAATATTTTTGTCATATTTTTCTATCATTTTCTCTAGAATCAAAAAGATATATGGTTTTGTAAAATGGAGTTTGTATGGATAAGTATCTTACAATAATCTTAATTTTTATGGTTGTGGGAATTCCTATTGCTTGGATTTCTCCCCTTACTGGAGAAGTACGTGAACAACCTCTTCTTCCCTTGTTTTATGGTTCAATCGGCGGTATTATCTTGATTCTTTTCTACAGCGGTTACAAAGATAAAAAAGAAAGACAAAAACTTAATGAAAAACGAAAGAAATCTAAAAAATAGTTTTTAAAGTTCTAATCCAAATGATTCTGCGATACTTGAAAAATTTATGTATGAATCCAAATATTGTCTTCCTTTAGAAGTAATCACAAAAGTATTTTTTCCATCATATTCAATTTTGTTAATTAGACCTGCTCCTGTTAAATTATCTAAAAATTTAGATAATCTTGAATGTGATAAATTTGCTTTTGTTAGAAGAGATGTTGTTTTAATGCCTTCTTGTCCTGATAATTGGGTAACTGTTAACAGATCTGCCACAATTTGCATACTAGTTCTATAAGTTACCATGTGCTCTATATTTTAAAACTCAGATATAAGGGTATTACCGTAAATTCAGATCAGATAAATACACTCTATCTCCATTTTGCTACAATGTCTACTTCCTCTAGAATTCCTTGGTTTGATGACTTTGTAGGTGTTGCATATCGATACTATGATCTTAGAATGAATGTTGTTCCGTTAATTACTGATAGAAAACAATCTGCCTCACTATGGCATGATACTATTCACTGGTGGTTAGATTCATCCATCAAAATTAGGTTTGTAGAAATGGATGATGATTATTGGTTTATCATGGGTTCTGATTCTCAAAAACCTGATACTAATTTAGCTTTTTTTAAAATATTGCCAAAGTCTGAACATTATGAGCGATTTAAAAAAGGTCATGGAGGCGAAGCATATCTGAGATTAGGTGTATATACAAAAAAAATTCTAAGTGATGTAAAAAAAGGTGATTTATGCACTTGTGGTCATGAATCTCAAGATCATGATGAAGGCGACGGCGATGTTTGTTTATTCAATGATTGTAATTGTAAGGAATTTTCTAGTTTTCAAGTGAATCTTTTAAAAAGAAAAAAAACAATTACTGATATTAAATTCTTAGAAGAAAAAGATGTGAAAGATGATCCACTTGTTTGGAATTGTTTTAGTGTAAATAAATATTCAAAAATAGAATGAGACTATTCTAAGTCTTTGTTTACTCTAATGTGCTCTCCAGGATAATGTTCGTGAACTCTTTTTGAATAACATTTTCCGCACATTGTCCCTTTTATTTCCCATTCTTCCATTGGATTGTAACGTTGTTGAATTTTTCCGTTACAGACTGAACATTTTTCTTTTGACCCCAAAGTATTCTTTCTGTTTTTTATCGATATAAAAAACATACTGGATTATTACTTAAGAAAATCATGTTAAATAATACTTATTTCTAATCAAATCAGGTAGCTAGTTTAACTAATGTAAACCTCCTGCAAGATTTTTACTTGGTTAGACTACTGCCTTTTAAATTAAAACAAATTATTTGCTATTTTTTTCAGTGATATGATTTCTTCCTCTTCTTGTTTAATTTTTTTATCTATAACTCGAAGCATTGAATCATTCCAAACATGTTGAGAGAAAAAATTGTGTTTTGTATTTGCTAATTCAATTTCATCATCAACAACAGTATCTTCTAAAAATTTAGTCACAATCACATCTGTAATTTTTAAAATTCTATTATTAAGTTTGAAACTATGGAAAATTGGTTCTAATTTCCTTATATCTGATTTAAAATCCCCTTTAGATTCTAGAATTTTCTTATGTAGTATTCTAAAATAAACTGCTACAAAAAATAATGTTGCATATCTTTTTGTTTTATGTCCTCCTTGTTTTCCATATTTTAGTGATTTTTTTGCAAATTCTTTTACAAGATATGGATATAGTATAATTCTATAATCATCTTTAAGATTCTCATTAAAAATTTGATCATATTTGCTACCTCGTGGAAGAAATTGAGATGGTGAACTGTATGATTCAGTTGGTCTTTGTTCTATACCTGCTACTAATGATTGAATTGCATCCTTGGCAACAATGACTTTTTTATGATTATCTGGAAGATAATTGTTGTATGCTGTATCTCCGCCATACTCTAGTTGTTTTGATTTTGATTTTGTATCAAATGAACCTGCCTGAATTTCATAAAAATACCCACAATTTTTTAATTGTGATTTAATTGATTTGTGGAAATCCATTAATGAAACTAAATCTTTTCCTCTAACTGAATTTTGTGAATTTCTATACTTTGTAATATTATTTTGCTCTTGTTCATCATCAGCTTTAATTATTGTAACTGTCATTGATCCATCCATATTTTTTGTTCTCTTTGAATGATCTAAAATTGAGTTTGATGTTTGTGCTCCGTTTACAATTTGTGGAGCAAAAAGTTCAATCATATTTTCTCCTAAATCTATAAAATCACTAACTACTATTGTAATTCCATTATTATAAAAAAAGAATTTTCCTGGATTTGTTTGTAATGTGTCTCGTAATCCTTTGTTAACTGTAGTTTTAAATTGCATCCATTGTCTGATATTTGATTCAAAAACATAATCTCTATTTTTACTTACAAATTCTGTTAATTCACGTAATTTTAAAATCCCTAATATTGTATTTTCATGTGTAAGCATTCTTTCAAGTTTGATTGATGATTTTTTTCCTGCTGCTGGTTTTTTAATTCTCTCCCATAATTTTTGAATTATTTTATTCTCATCTATGATCTCCACCAATTCATCTTGATATTCGACTTTTTGATCAGTAACATAACAACATTTTATCTTCAAATTTTTTTCTTTAATTTTTGTAACAAGTTGAGCTAATTCTGGTCTCATTTTTGTAACATCTTTTGAAAGTAATCTTTTTGCATCTTCTTTGAATTTGGCAATTGCTTCTAGTGAGTGTGATGTGCCATATTTTGATTGAAATAATCTAACTGTGTTATCTGAAAAATCTACTGGAAGATAGGCGTCAATCCCTAAATCGTTTGCTCCATCTACAATTGCATCTGCTGCATCATCTTCTGTAGCCTCAAAAACTCTTGTTAAAATCCATTGAAGGAAATTATGTCCTTTTTCAACCTCATTTTTTGAATCTTCTGCATATTCATGAATATTGTCTCTAATATTCTCTGCAAAACCTTCTAGTGGTGGACTAGAATTTTTTTGCACCAATAATGCATGTGATCCTGGTATGTATTCTAATAATCCACTTGAATTTTGTGACATTTACTTTTGTAATATATTATATATTTAGAGAATTAGGTAATTGTGTAATAACTCTCTATTGGATTTGAAATGAATTGATAAAAAAAATAATTACTGTGGCAATAGTTTTGAGTATATTTTGTATAATTGTAGGTTTATCTTTATCTGATTCTAATTTTAAAGAAAATACTTCTGATGTAGAACCTATTGTTAAGGCCGATGTTATCATGCCTACTAAAGTATCTCGTCCTGGTTGTGATGTAAAAGATATTTGTTATATTCCATCTTCAATTGTTACCCAAAAAGGAAAATCTATTACGTGGATTAATGAGGATTCTTCTTTTCATACTGTAACTTCTGGATTTTATGGTGAACCAACTGATCTTTTTGATAGTGGTTATTTAGATCCATATCAAACCTATACCTTATCTTTTGATGAATCTGGAATTTATGATTATTTTTGCACTCTTCATCCTTGGATGAAGGCTCAGGTAATTGTTGAATAAAGGTACCCGAGGGAGTCGAACCCCCTTGTATAAGCTTTGCAGGCTCACGCATAACCGTTCTGCCAGAGTACCGTTTTGAAAAATACGAAATGAACAATTAAACTCTTTAGATTAGAATTTGTTAAATGATTTTGAAGCTAATTTTACATCTTCCCCTTTGACTGTTTTTCTACCTGCATGCGATGCCATATCGATTGCACTTTTTGCAATACTATCTGCAACATTTTCTATTACTCTTCGTAATTCATCTGCTGATTCATCACTGACTCTTTCTGCACCAGCTTTTTTTAGAATTCTATACATTGCAGATAATCCTAACTCTGAAGATTTCATACATTTCATTTTATTTTTTTGTGAAAAAACTTAATGAGTGAAAAAATATTACTAAGGAATCGATTTATACAGACAATATTCAGAACTAATTAGAAAATGACATGGTCTTTTGATTCACATATTCATCTTTCTGATCCTGTATATCGTCCTGAAATTAATCTTATTTTAAAACAAATGGAATTTCTTAAAATTAAAGCATGTTGTGTTTCAACAAACGTTGTAAATTCTTTAGAGACTTTATCATTATCACAACAAAATAGTCTTGTTTTACCTTTTATTGGAATTCATCCTGAATATGCAAATGATGATCTTGAAAAAATTATTAATTTAATAGAATTAAATCAAAATAGTATTTCTGGAATAGGTGAAATTGGATTAGATCCTACATATGTCAAAAATAATGATGATGCTAAACAACAAATTCATGTTTTTGAATCATTACTTTCAACTGCAGAAAAATTTCACAAACCTGTATCTATTCATTCTAGAAAAAGTCTTGATGATATTTTTGAAATTATGACCTCATATGATACTAAACATGCTTTACTTCATTGGTTTGATGGAAGTAAAAAACAACTTCAAAAAGCTATGGATATGGATTTTTTTGTATCTTTTGGACCTGTAATGATTTATGCAAATGATAAACAGACTTTATTATCTAAAGCATATGCATCAAAAATTCTTGTTGAAACTGATGGACCTGTTAGATTTTCTAGATGTTTTGAAATGAAATCTGGACAGATTAGTTTTATACCTAGCATCATATTTTGCGCCTCGAAAATCCTTGAAAAAACATATGATGATATGTCGTCTTTACTAGAAGAAAATACAAAATGTTATTTGGGAATATAGGTATAAAATACCCTCTTCATTAATTCACGTGTGGATAGAATAAAGCGTCTTTCATTTGAAGTGTTAGATGAACATAAATCTAAATTTGGTGAAGATTTTGCTGAAAATAAAATAGCATTAAATCAAGTTTCTATAATTCGTTCTAAAGGCTTGAAAAATAAGGTTGCTGGTTACATAACAAGATTTATCAAAAAACAAATTCGTGAAGAAAAATTCAAACAAGATCGTACTGTTTCAGATTCTACTGATATTACAGAACAAGAATCTTCATTAGAAATTACAAACGAAGAAGTTGATGAAATTACCATTACAAACGAAGAAGTTGATGAAATTGCCATTACAAACAAACAAACTGAAACTACTACGCCTGCAGTTGAATCTGTAGAAGAAAAAACTGAATAATTAATTAAATATTAATTTCTAAATTTTAAATTAAATGTAGATATGATATCTGTAAAATTAATTGGTGGTGCAAAAAAGTCTTTTAATTCTAGTCACTTAGAAATTCCTGAGTCTGAAATTTCTATTCAAGAATTACTTGATTTATTATTAAAATTAAAACCTCATAATGCTTCTGATTTAGACGTTGAAAATATCTTAATTGCTATTAATGGTTCAGATTCTTCTGCGATGAATGGAAAGTCTACCATTGTACATGATAATGACATTGTTAGTATTATCCCTGTAATTCATGGTGGATCTCCAAAAAAATTAATTTTTGAAATTGAAAAAAAACAAATTCAAATCGTTGAAATTCGTGGACAAAAAACAATTGATATTCAATTTATTGATGATTTGAGAAAAAAATACCCCAAGATCAAATTTCAAGCTATCTCTAGTCGTTTTATTCTTAATCTATCCCATCTAAGAAAAATTCTATCACTTTCAATTAATGCTGAAAAAAACAATATTTTACTCTCAAACAAACTTGAAACTGACATTTTGATGCGTTTTGCATCTACATTGCAAATTTCAAATGCCATATCTTCTGTTGGAATAAAACCCACTACAAATTTTATTTTAATTTCTATTGGAAATAAAAATAATTTTGATTCGTTGTATTCTGATATGTCTTCCCTTTGTATTGATTTATTTCTAAAAAATAATAATTTATTTATTAAAAAATATTTTAATATTTCAAAAAAACATGTTGATGCCGTCTATTCTAAAACTCCTTTGGAAGATATTTTAGTTGAACAGGCTTCTGTTTTACTCTGACATACTACGTTTTGTTTTTTCAAGACTTAGTATATCTGATTTTTCTAAAATAGATACTCCTGTCATAATTCCTAATATTTCAATTAATATTATTTTATCTGGAAAATCTAATGATACTTTATTTTTTATTTTATTTGCTATTTTTGTAATTATTTCTTTACTTGAGATATTTGAATTTCTTTTTTCAATTGATATTCTGTATGTATCTGTATCTTGAATTTGATTTAACATGCTAGAAATTGTTTTTTCAATTTCTTCTACATTTGTTTCAATAAATTTTTGAATTGGTATTACTCTTAGGCAGTATCTTATACTCCATGGTTCATCTAATAGGATTTCTTTCATTTTTCTAACAACTTCAATTGGATCAAGTGTTGTTTCTGCAGTTAAAATCCCTGACATATTACTTATTGATATTTTAACATTTGAATCTCCTAATTCGTCTAAGATATCTGTTATTTCATTTCCAGTTTCTTCTTCTAGATGTCTGGCACAGGTAATGATCAGGTTCATGTTCTTACTATTTCCTCTTTTTTTAATACGCCTTCTCTAATAATTTCAATTGTTTCATTTTTTATTTCAATTATTGTGGATTCTCCTTTACTTGTAATTGTTCCTCCATTAAGAAAAATATCATAATTTTTAATATTCTTAATACATTCATCAGGATCCGTAAATGATGTATTTCCAGAAATGTTTGCACTAGTTCCTACTAACAAATTACATTTTTCTAACAATTTTAATATACATTCCGAATCTGGAATTCTTATTG
>Ga0209142_1000293_pt1 | contig 40732 bp, 41 predicted proteins | sample SaaInlV_120m_DNA_FD_184678 | JGI IMG/M metagenome (GOLD analysis project Ga0209142, IMG submission 184678) | Marine microbial communities from expanding oxygen minimum zones in the Saanich Inlet - Saanich Inlet SI074_LV_200m_DNA (SPAdes) (version 2) | ecosystem: Environmental > Aquatic > Marine... | reverse complement strand
AATTGAACTAAATCAATCTGAAAACAAATAACTACTAACTAATAGCTACTCACTAACCATTGAAATCTCATAAAGACTTAACAGCCTGGCAAAAAGCAATGGATTTTGTTGAATTGATTTATAAAATCACAGGTGAGTTTCCAGAAAATGAAAAATTCGGATTGACATCACAACTAAGAAGAGCAGCCTGCCTGCCGCAGGCAGGGAAGTAGACAGTAAGCAGTAGACAGTAAGCAGTTAGCAGTTTTAAAAGAAGAATTTTACGAACAGTTTATGATAACAACTAAAATTATTAAAAATTAAAAGTAGTTTCAATATTTATTTGAATGAGTTTTGAAAAGCTACATGTATGGAAAAGATCTGCAAAACTGTGTACAGCTATTTACAAACAATTTGCAGAATTAAAAGATTACGGATTCCGTGATCAAATCACTCGTTCAGCGCTTTCCATTTCATCAAATATTGCGGAAGGGATGGATAGAGAGTCTAACAAAGAAAAGAAGAGATTTCTTGTAATAGCACGAGGTTCTACCGCTGAGCTTAGGTCGCAAATCTACATAGGTATTGATATCAAGTATATCCCAAAGAAAATAGGTGACATTTGGATTCAAGAAACAAGAGAAATTTCTGCAATGCTCGTAGGATTAATTAAAACTCTAGAGGACTAATCTAATGGAAATTAGAAAAATATTATAATCATGCTATTTCTGTATACTGCAAACTGTAAACTGCCTGCCCACCGAAGGCGGGCAGACTGACTACTTATTTAATATGAATATTCTCGTCATCGGCGGCGCCGGATATATCGGCAGCCACATCGTTTTAGAATTACTTGATACTGGCGGTCATCAGGTCACGGTATTTGATAATTTATCAACGGGATCATTAAAAAATATCCCAAATGGGGTAGAGCTTATTGAAGGTGATATCCTAAATGAAGTGGATTTGACAAAGGCTTTTGAGAGTGAGGTGTATGATGTGGTCTTCCATTTCGCGGCATTAAAGGCTGCCGGTGAATCCATGGATGAACCAGGAAAATATGCTCATCATAATATTTCAGGGTCTATAAATATCCTCAATGCAATGATAATGTATGATGTGAAGAAGATAATATTCTCATCATCTGCAGCGGTATATGGTTATCCTGAGTATTTACCAATTGATGAAAACCATCCTACCAAACCAGTTAATTTTTACGGATTTACAAAACTGGAAATTGAGAGAATTTTAAAGTGGTATAGTGAGCTAAAAGGTTTACGGTTTGCAGCTTTAAGATATTTTAATGCAGCAGGTTATGATGTTAAAGGCAGAATCAGTGAAATGGAAAAAAATTGTGCCAATCTCCTACCAATTGTTATGGAGACTGCAGATGGTACAAGGGAAAAGGTCTTGATTTTTGGTGATAACTATCAAACTCCTGATGGTACTGGTGTAAGGGATTATATCCATGTGAGCGATTTGGCTTCAGCCCACCTAAAAGCAATGAATTACCTCGAAAAGCAAAACAAAGATCTCATTGTTAATCTTGGGACAGGAATAGGTTATTCAGTGATGGATGTTATGAATGAAAGCAAAGAAGTCTCTCAAAAAAAGATTCAATATAAAATTGTTGATAGACGTCCTGGTGACCCAGATGATCTAGTTGCAAAATCACTTTACGCCGAAGATCTCCTTGACTGGAAACCCAAATATTCTGACCTTAATACATTGCTCACCAGTATGTGGAAAATGTATGCAGGGAAGTGACGAGTAATTCGAGAGTAGTAAGTAGTAAGTAAATAGTCTGGCAATTAATCCAATATATCCTAAATGGCAACTATTGCATAATATATAGCAATAATTATTAATATTATAATTATTCTTATTAATGTCTAATTAAATGAGGGCAGATAATATTAATTATGTAGCAATATATAATAATATTCAAATATCAGAATATTTACATGCACTGTAAAAAATCAACTACTTACTAATCACTTATTATCCCAGCCCTAAAGAGCTGATCTATAAACTGAATTTTATTAGATTGTTGATCATTATCAATAGGCTCTTAAACTAATCACTCCTCCAAACCCCTTTGTCCTTTGGACATTTCCCCTTGACAGGGGAAACCAAGGATATGGAGTTATAGAAAAATAGTATCATAATTATTATCAGATTTTAAACTGAAAACTTTTGCACCGTCAACTACCAAAAACCTGTTGCTGTGGGCTCAGTGGGGTTCGAAGTCGAAACGCTCATTAGAGCCCTTTCGAATCACTGGTTATCTCAACCCTAAAGAGTTGGTCTAAAACTTAGCATTATATTATCTCTTATTATTTCACAATTTGCGCTTATTAGTGCCCTTTGTGGCAAACTATTCAGGTTGCATCTCTTTGAACTGCCAACTGTCCACTGATAACTGTCAGCTATTTACTAATCACTATTAAACTATTCACTTAAATATGTCAATACTAATTGAAAAAAAAATATCTCAGAATCAACTCCTTGAGTTATGTAAAGAGCATTTTGATACCATGGTTAAATTTGTAGTTGATGTTAAAACTGGGAAATTGGTCGCAGGGAGCGAACTTCATTCAGATGCAGAACAGATATTATTATCCAAAGGTGCAAACCAAAGTGATTTGTGGGGTGGAAATTTGTATCCATGGAAGGATGAAAAAAATAGAATTGAATATACATCACTTATAAATATTCGACCGAGCGATAATAATTATGGAATGGAAGTAGAGAATCATAGTATTCAATGTGAAATAAAGAAAACGGTAGAAGCATTATTGTTGGGCTCCGATGACCATATGGCATAAATCATTGTCAAGTCGCTGGCAAGATTTTACTAGATCTCAGCAGATACTCATGGTTTGTAACGAGTTAAACCGGGCAGATAATAATCAGAACTACCCAAAAGAATATTCAAATTGTCTTGAACGGGCGTTAGAATTATGTGACCTATGCTCTGAGAGTGATCAGTGGAAAGATCGCAGATTATATGAAATGAGAAGAGCAAGAAGGGTAATTGCTGAAGTTTATAATTCTAAATTACTGAGTAATACAAAACCAATTATGAATGTGTTACTTTCATTAGATTCTGAGAGTTGGAAAAAATTGAATTCTAGGCAAACTTTGTGATATCTATTAAGTAATGCAAAAAAGAAAATTATCAACTACGAACTACCGACTTATTACTGTTTAACTGCAAAATAGCAGATAATATTAATTATGTGGCAATATATGATAACATTCAAATATCAGAATATTTGAGAATATTTGCATGCACTGTAAAAAATCAACTACTTACCAATCACTAATCACTACTTACCAATTACTATTCACTAATTACTATTCACTACTTACTAATCACTAAACATTATTCACAAACCAAAAAACTCTATTAATTCCAATTATATAATTGAGATAAACGTAGGATGCTAAAATGATTGATATTCATAAAAAAATAATAACTGATGATAATGGAAATCCCTCTGATGTAATAATACCATGGGACGAATATTTGCAGATTGAAGAGTTGCTTGGGATTGATTTTGATGATGAAACAAAAAGAGATTTGCACCTAGCTCGTAAGGATAGAGAAAAAAATGGAATGAGCGATTATATTGCACTTGACGATATTTGATGTATAAGATTGTAGTTCATAAACGAGCCGCTAAATCTTTTAAAAAGATGTCAGATGCCCAGGCAAAAAATCTAAAAAGTGCACTCTTGAAATTAGCTAATAACCCCCATACTTATCCAGGAATAAAGAAAATGGCAGGAGAATGGATAGGGTATTGGAGAATTAGAATCGGAGTCTTCCGTGTAATTTTGTGGTTAGATAATGAAAAGAATATTATTTATATCGACCATATTGGAAATCGTGGAGATGTTTACAAAAACTAATAAATCAGCTTTTGTGTTTTATTATTTGTAAAAGAGCAAAACTTAAAATTGTCACCCAATAACTGAAAACTGCCAACTGTCAACCACTCACCGATTGCTGAGCACTTCGACAAGCTCAGTAGAACCCTTGTCGAAGCACTAATTACTAATTACTAATAACTATTCACTACTTACTAATTACTAATCACAATTTGCATTTCTTAGTGCCTGAAGTTGTGATACAATTTTACGTGACATTAAAAAATTAAAAGAATTAAAAATTATTCACCGTGTTAGTTCAGATAAAACAGGTCACTGGGAATTTTTATAAGCTAATTTATAATAAGATTAGTCGTTATTTTTCTCAATATGTTGAAAATAATAATTTAATTATATAGTAACTACCAGCTGTAAACTAATTACTGCTTACTGATAACTGGGCACTGCCAACTGTCAACTGAAAACTGTCAACTATTCACCGGTTGCTGAGCGCTTCGACAAGCTCAGTAGTACCCTTGTCGAAGCACTATTTACTAATTACTAATCACTGTTAGCTGCCAACTGAAAACTGATAACTATTCACTAATAACTAATTACGACTTACTGGTTGCTGAGCACTTCGACAAGCCTGTGTTGAGCAATTCGACAGGCTCAGTGGGGTCCGAAGTCGAAACGCTCAGTAGTACCCTTGTCGAAGCACTAATTACTAATCACAAATCTGCACTTCTTAGTGCCCTTCGTGGCAAACTTTTTAGGTTACATCTCTTTGAACTGAAAACTTCTAACTGTACGCTGCATTCTGCAGACTGTCAACTATTTACTTATTATGAATTCAAACAATCAAATCAAACAAATACTGCATTCCATTTCAAAAATAGTCAAAGAAAATGTGGATTGTAAGTACAAATTATTTCTATTCGGATCTAGAGCAGCAGGTACAAATGATATCAAAGCTGATATTGATATTGGTGTAATTCCAAAAAGTGAATTAAGCGCAAGACAGATGCAAAGCATCAAAGGGAGTCTAGAGGAATTGCCTACACTAATAAAAATTGATTTTATAGATTTTTCATCTGTTAGTGATGATTTTAAATCTATTGCATTATTGAATACTAAGGAGATTGTTTTTGACTAAATCGGATAAATTGAATCGAAATTTAGAGAATTTTGCTAAAGCATTATCCCAGTTAGAAAAAGCTTTGGATGAGCCAGAATCGTCTATTGTTAGAGATGCCACAATTCAGAGGTTTGAATTTACATATGAATTATGCTGGAAAACATTGAAAGGGTTTTTAGAAAATATACACGGGATTCGAGCTATTTCGCCACGGCAAGTTTTTAAAGAGGCCTTTGCCTTGGATTTAATTGACAATGAAAATGTATTTCTTGAGATGATTGAATCTAGAAATGTATTATCACATACCTATAACGAAGATCAGGCTCAAGGAATATATGAAAATTGCGGTATGTATTTAAATGCGATGAATATGGTAGTAAGACGGCTTAATACAGCCATCTGAAAACTGCCAACTGATAACTATAGTCTACTCACTATTCACTGGTTATTGTAAACTGTCAACTATTCACTACTTACTAATCACTAATCACAATTTGATCGTCTTATAGCCCTTCGTGGCAAACTATTCAGGTTGCATCTCTTTGAATTGAAAACTGAAATATTATATTTGTAATGAACGATAAAAAATGAGATTAACTAAAAATGAAATAACGAGTATTCACAATTCTGCTATTAAGTATTTTGGAGAAAATTCAAAAGTATTTTTATTCGGTTCTCGTATTGATGATAACAAAAAGGGTGGTGATATTGATTTGTATCTGGAAACAGATTTGAAGGATGGTGTATTTGACAAAAAAATTGAAATGTTAACTTATTTGAATTTGCGATTAGGTGAACAAAAAATTGATTTAGTAATCAATAATTTTCAGAAAAATAAGTCGATATTTCAAGCCGCTCAGCAAGATGGCATTTTGTTGTGAAATATAGTTATCCAAGGCTAATACAAATTTCAAATGAATGTGAACTTCATATAAAAAGGCTAAATAGTGCTTATAATAAAATGCAAGTATATATGCCATTGTCAGCGGACAGTTTTCTTCAATTAAATGATGATGAGATTGAGCATATCGATCAATACTTGTTTCGATTTGCAAAACTTCAAGATGCCATTGGTCAAAGATTATTTAAGAGTATGTTAGAGTACCTTGGTGAAGTGATTATAGGCAAATCCTTCATTGATATATTTAATAAGTTAGAACAATTAAATATTATTGAAAACTACAATACATGGATGAAGTTAAGAATTGTAAGGAATGAGCTTGCTCATGAATACGATAATGACCCAGAGGAGAATGCATCAGAAATCAACAAAATTTATTCTATGAAAGATAATCTGGAATCCTATTATTTTGATGTAAAGAAATATTTAGAAAAAATGTAATCCTTGAATGAGTGTGAGTTGCACTAATTACTATTCACTAACTAAAACAAGCGAGATTATAAAATGAAATATAGAATTGTTATTGAGCCGGATGAGGATGGGATATACATTGCTGAATGTCCTTCTTTGCCAGGCTGTATTTCTCAAGGTGAAACACGTAATGAGGCAATAGTAAATATTCAGGATGCTATTAAAGGATATATTGAGAGTTTAAGACAGCACGATGATTTTGTGCCTCCTTCAATCAATGAAGAAATTGTTGAGGTTGTGGCTTGACGAAATTGCTGTCTTGTCTGGGAGAAATCTTTGCAAAAAACTTGTAACATTGGTTATAAAGTAGATCATCAAACTGGGAGTCATATTATTATTGAGAAACGAAAATTCACCCTACAGAAGATTAACTGTCCCTAATCATAAGGAAATAGCAAAGGGTACTTTACGAGCAATAATTAGACAAGCTGGATTAACACTAAATGAATTTAATAAACTTTAAAGTTTGTCGGGATGCTTCATTGAAATCTTGCCAACTGACGACTAATTACTAGTCACTATTAACTACTCACTGACCACTGTTAACTGGCAACTAATTACTATTCACAACTCACTAATCACTATCTGATGCAGGAACAACAGAATATTGAATTCAAACAAAGTTGGCACAATAATTATCTGAAATGGATTTGTGGATTTGCAAATGCCCAAGGTGGGACAATATTTATAGGCAAAGACGATGATGGGAATATTGTAGATGTTGCTGATTATAAAAATTTGATGGATGAAATTCCAAATAAAATTAGAAACACGATGGGTATTTCTGTTAATGTAAATTTGCTTGAAAAAGAGGGAAAGCATTTTATTGAAATTGTGACACAACCGTATTCAGTTCCTATTTCGCTTAGAGGTCGATATTATTATCGTAGTGGAAGCACAAAACAAGAATTGACAGGGATTTCCTTAAACGAGTTTTTAATGAAAAAATCCGGTAAAACATGGGATGATGTCATTGAACCAAGAGCAAGTATTAACGATATAGATGCGAAATCAGTAGCAATCTATTTGAGATCATCTGAAAATGCCGGTCGTTTACCCGAAGATAAAGGTTTAACTTTATCGGAGTTACTTGAAAAACTAAGACTCACTGAAAGTGGTAAGATTAAGCGTGCAGCTATTATACTTTTTGGTAAAGATCCTGCAAAGTTTTACCCAAATACATTCATAAAAATTGGATACTTTGATGAAAATGATATAGATATCAAATTTCAAGAAACGGAAGAAGGAAACTTAATAATTTTACTACAAGCGGTATTAAATCAGTTAAATCACAAATTCCTAAAGAGAGCAATTGAGTTTGAAGGGATCCATAGAATTGAAATAAGTGATTATCCAATTGCTGCAATTAGGGAAATGTTATTGAATGCCCTTGTCCATCGTAATTACATGGGTGCCCCAATTCAACTACGCGTATATGATGATAAGATAAATATATGGAACGAGGGGTTACTGCCAAATGGTTTATCCTTATCAGATCTAAAACAACCCCATTCATCAAGACCTCGAAATCCAGTTATTGCAGATATTGCATTTAAAGGTGGATATATAGATGCATGGGGGCGTGGGACAATTAAAATCATTGATGCATGCAAGAAAGCTGAATTGCCAGAACCAGAAATGAATGAGCAAAACGGAGGGTTTATTGTAACTCTTTTTAAAACAAAATCCGATAATTTCAGAGTAAATGAGGGAGTAAATGAGGGAGTAAATGAGGGAGTAAATGAGGGAGTAAACGGACTATACAATTTGATATTACAATTCCCGGACAATAGGACTCCTTTTTTTCAAGAGAAGCTGCGTACATCTATTAAAAATATAGAACGATGGCTTAAAATATTAAAAAATGAAAATAAAATAATATTTCGTGGTGTACCAAAAACCGGTGGTTATTTTACAATAGTCACAAAGGACACCAAGTTTCCCAAAGACAATTAATTAATTCACTTACTCAAATAATAAATGTCATCAATATCGTTTATGTTGCAATCTTCCAGTATCTCACAATTTCGTGTTTCTCAGTGCCCTTCGTGGCAAAAATTTCAGGTTACGTCTCTGTAAACTGTAAACTGCCAACTATTCACAAATCACTAATTACTGCCAACTGCATTCTGCAGACTGTCAACTATTTACTTATTTTGAATTCAAGCAATCATATCGAAAAAATACTGCATTCCATTTCTAAAATAGTTAAGGACAATGTGGATTGTAATTATAAATTATTTCTGTTCGGCTCCAGAGCAGCAGGCACAAACGATATTAAAGCTGATATTGGTTAACAATCCACATATAACCGTTTGACGTTATGCGTTATAGGGTGTAACCTTTCATATGATAAAATCATTTAATTGCGCTGAAACAGAAAAATTATTTGAGCGCCAATTTTCGTTAAAGTTTCCACAAGACATACAAAGGACCGCATTAAGAAAATTAAGAATGTTAAATCGAGCCATAAACATCAATGATTTATGGATTCCTCGTGCCAACAGACTTGAAAAGTTGATTGGTAAAAGAAAAAGACAATACAGTATTCGAATAAATAATCAATGGCGTATCTGTTTTGTGTGGCAAGATAATGACGCTATCAATGTTGAAATTATAGATTATCATTGAGGTAACCATGATAGAAAATAGAATATCACCCATACACCCAGGAGAAATACTCAGAGAGGAGTTTCTCAAACCTTTGGGATTAAGCCAAAATCGTATCGCCAAAGATTTAGGTGTACCCCCAAGAAGAATTAATGAGATTGTGCTTGAAAAACGTCGTATTACAGCTGATACAGCTCTCCGTCTCGCCCATTATTTTAGTAACTCTCCTGAGTTTTGGTTGGGTCTTCAGCTGGATTATGATTTAGATATAGAACAAGATAAACTATATGGCAAAATCGATGAAGAGGTAAAGGTTTATTCCGAGATATAAATAATATTTCCCAATTACTAATTACCGTCAACTGCTAACTGAAAACTGATAACTATTCACTATTTACTAATCACTAATTACAATCCGCACTTCTTAGTGCCCTTCGTGGCAAACTATTCAGGTAATATCTCTTTAAACTGCCAACTGTCAACTAATAACTAATCACCAATTACTATTCACTAATTACTAATCACTAATTACTAATCACTATTAACTATTCACTAAACAATGCATAAAATAGCTATACTCGGACTTGGTTATGTAGGGCTGCCTTTAGCAGTCGAATTCGCCAAGAAATTTCCCGTCATCGGATTTGATATAAACTCCACAAGGGTGGATGAACTTCGTAATGGTTTGGATAAAACCCTAGAGGTTGAAAAAGCTGACCTCAATTCAGTTCTAATTGATACTGCTCAAGCAAGTTTTAGTAATGGTTTATTGATTTCGGACAAATCAAAAGATATAGCTAATGCTAATATTTATATTGTTACGGTCCCCACACCTATTGATGAATACAAGAGACCTGATTTATGCCCCTTGTTAGGAGCAAGTAAAATTGTGGGTCAGTATATTAAAAAGAATGATATTGTCATTTATGAATCTACCGTTTACCCTGGTGCTACTGAAGAAGATTGTATCCCTGTGATTGAAGAAGTAAGTGGTCTCAAATTTAATACAGATTTCTTTGCTGGTTATTCTCCAGAGAGAATAAACCCAGGCGACAAGGTCAATACGTTAAAAACCATTAAAAAGGTTACCTCTGGCAGTACTCCTGAAATCGCAAATGTAATCGATGGTTTATATAATGAAATATTGATTAATGGTACATTCAAGGCTACCAGTATCAAAGTTGCAGAGGCTTCAAAAGTTATTGAAAATGCCCAACGTGATTTGAATATTTCATTTGTCAATGAATTAGCCCTTATTTTTGATCGTTTGGGTATCGATACAAATGATGTCATTGAGGCTGCAGGTAGCAAATGGAATTTTTTAAAATTCAAACCGGGGTTAGTTGGCGGGCATTGTATTGGTGTAGATCCTTATTATCTTGCATTTAAGGCTGAGTCAGTTGGTTATTACCCACAAGTGATCAGATCAGGTCGCAGGGTCAATGATTTTATGCCCAATTTCGTAGCTGACAAAGTGGTAAAACTGATGATTAAAAAAGGTCAAAAGATATTGCATAGTAAGGTCTTGGTTCTGGGTATAACTTTTAAAGAGAATTGCCCTGATATCAGAAATACAAAAGTAGTAGATGTGGTTCACGAATTAGAAAAATTTGGCTGTGATGTAGATATTTATGACCCTTGGGCAGACCCAGTTGAGGTTAAAAAAGAATATGACCTCGACATTATCCCCGTCGTTAGTCACCAATCACAAATCACTAATAACGATTCACTAATTACTAACAGCTACAACGCAATTGTTCTCGCCGTTTCACACGACCAATTTAAAAATTTTGAATACCCAAAGCTAAAAAAAGGGTCAAATACAGTTATTTTTGATATTAAAGGTGTTTTGCCTACTGATTTTGTAGATTCAAAATTATAATAAATTCATCATTTAGAATAGAGAATTAAAATATGAAAAAAGCACTTATATCAGGTATTACCGGTCAAGATGGATCTTATCTCGCCGAGTTATTGTTAGAAAAAGGATATGAAGTACATGGTATCATTCGACGAGCCTCTTCATTTAATACTAGCAGGATCGATCATTTATATAAGGATCTACACAAAAAAAATGTAAAAATGATTTTGCATTATGGTGACCTTACTGACTCTAGTAATCTTAATAGACTCCTTGAGAAAATTCGGCCAGATGAAATTTATAATCTGGGTGCCCAATCTCACGTTCAAGTTTCATTTGAAGTGCCGGAATATACTGCAGAGGTTGATGCTGTGGGTACTTTAAGATTTCTTGATGCAATAAAAGAATCAGGAATACAAACCAGATTTTATCAAGCCTCCACAAGTGAATTATATGGCAAAGTGCAAGAGATTCCTCAAACTGAGACCACTCCATTTTACCCTAGAAGCCCATATGCTGTTGCAAAACTATATTCCTATTGGATTGTTAAAAATTATCGGGAAGCATATAATTTATTTGCTTGTAATGGTATATTATTTAACCATGAGAGCCCACGCAGAGGTGAGACATTTATTACTAGAAAAATTACCAGAGCAGTTGCCAGAATAAAAGCGGGACTACAAAGAACATTATATTTAGGAAACCTTAAGGCAAAACGGGATTGGGGCTATGCTCCTGAATATGTGGAAGCTATGTGGATGATGTTGCAACACGATTCCCCATTGGATTTAGTCATTGCAACTGGCGAAACCCACAGTGTAAAAGAGTTCTGTACGTTGTCATTCCAACATGCGGGGATTAATTTGGATTGGCAGGGGAGCGGCGTGAATGAAATGGGACTTAATTCAATCACTGGTGAGACGGTTGTTAAAGTTGATCCAAAATACTTTCGTCCAACTGAGGTTGAATTATTGATGGGTGATCCAACAAAAGCAGCATTACAACTTGGTTGGAGACCCAAAATTAAATTCTCAGAATTAGTTGAGATTATGACAATTTCAGATATGGATTCTTTGGAGAATAATAAATGAAAAAAGATTCAAAAATTTATATACCTGGCAACACGGGCATGGTGGGTTCAGCCATTCAACGTAATCTTGAATCAAAGGGCTTCTCCAATTTCGTTTTTACGCCATACCCTGATTATGACTTAACTGATCAAAAGACAGTCTATGATTTCTTTAAAAAAGAAAAACCAGAATATATAATTGATGCAGCAGCAAAAGTAGGTGGGATTCTTGCTAATGACACTTATCGTGCTCAGTTTATCTATGAAAACCTAATGATACAAAATAATATTATTCATAATGCTTATCTTCATGGAGCAAAAAAATTGTTATTTCTAGGTTCATCTTGTATTTATCCTAAAAATTGTCCACAACCCATGAAAGAAGAATATTTGTTGACAGGTTCTTTAGAGCCCACAAATGAGCCCTATGCTATTGCAAAAATCGCAGGTATCAAAATGTGTGAAGCATATCGTAATCAATACAATTGTAATTTTATTTCAGTAATGCCAACAAATCTCTATGGGCCAAATGATAATTTTAACTTGGATACATCTCATGTATTGCCCGCAATGATAAGGAAACTCCATATTGCAAAATGTTTGGAAAATAATGATTGGCACGGTATTAGAAAAGATTTAAAAAAACATCCTATTGAAGGAGTTTCTGAAAATGGATCTCAAGAGGAGATTAGTGAAGTATTTTCAAAATATGGAATAAAGATGCAATCCTCTTCACTTACTAGATCAATTGTCGTAAATTTCTGGGGTACGGGAACGCCAAAACGTGAGTTTCTATATGTGGAAGATATGGCAGAAGCTTGTGTTTACTTAATGAATACATATGATAAAAATGATTTTCTTAATATTGGATGTGGTAAAGATATTTCGATTTCAGAATTAGCACTTTTCATAAAAAAATTAATTGACTATAAAGGAAAGATAAAATTTGATGATACAAAACCCGATGGAACTTCACGAAAATTGCTGGATATTTCGAACCTTTATGCCACTGGCTGGAGACCTATAATTTCATTGGAAGATGGAATTATGTCTGTTTATAAATCAAATTTTTTAAATTAAAAAGATATGAAAACAATAATACTTGCTGGGGGTTATGGAACACGATTGGGAAATATTACAGAAGCAATCCCTAAACCCATGATAAAAATTGGTGATAAGCCAATAATTTGGCATATAATGAAAATCTATGCTTCAAGTGGTTACAAAGATTTTGTTTTGTCACTTGGATATAAAGCAGAAATTATCAAAGAGTACTTTTATAATTATAATGTATGTGCAAATGATTATGCTATAAACCTAGGGTCAAATAGTATAAAAATAATACAGAATCATAATGAAACTGATTGGAATGTAACATTAGTAGATACTGGTATTGATACTCTTAAAGGTGCTAGGTTAAAAAGAGTTGAAAGCTTTTTGGATGATGTAAACATGCTGACTTATGGAGATGGGGTAGCAGATATTAACATTGGAGAACTGGTAAAATTTCACAAATCCCATAAGAGAATATTAACAATCTCGGGCGTTCATCCACCCGCTCGTTTTGGTGAAATTATTGAGGAAAATAATCAATTGATTTCTTTTGAAGAAAAGCCACAAACCTCTGTTGGTTTGATAAATGGTGGTTTTATGGTTTTTAATAAAGAATTATTGGATTATTTATCTATTGATGAAAAATGTGATTTGGAATACGGTCCTTTTGATAAGTTAGCAATAAAAGGAGAAATTATGGTTTATAAACATCTTGGTAGCTGGGAATGTGTTGATACTGATCGCGATTTAGCTCATTTGAATAAATTATGGAAAGAAAATAATGCTTTTTGGAAAGTCTGGTAATCATTTTTAATATTATGAATAAGCTAAATGAAGAATATCAGGATAAAAAAGTACTTGTGACGGGTCATACAGGTTTTAAAGGCTCGTGGTTATGTATTCTTCTTAATAAATTGGGTGCTGATGTTTACGGTTATGCCCTTGAACCTCCAACTGTCCCCAGTCTGTTTGTTGAGGCCAATGTTGGTGAATTGATCACCTCCTATATTGGAGATATTCGCAATTTGAATTATCTAAATAAGGTAATATCAAAAATTAAACCTGAAATAGTCATTCATATGGCTGCACAACCCTTGGTGCTTGAATCTTACAGAGATCCAATACAAACATATGAAACAAATGTAATGGGGGTTGTCAACTTGTTCGAGGCTGTTAAAAACGTGGCGGGTATAAAAGCAGTACTTAATGTAACTACCGATAAATGTTATGAGAATAAAGAATGGGATTGGGGCTATCGTGAAAATGAACCGCTCGGTGGTTACGACCCCTACTCCAGTAGTAAGGCTTGTTCGGAAATAGTAACCGCTTCCTACAGAAATTCCTTCTTTAACCCAGCCAATTTCTCAGAGCATGGGGTTGCAATTGCCAGCGCTAGAGCAGGTAATGTTATTGGTGGCGGTGATTTCGCAGATAATCGGTTAATCCCGGATTTTATAAATGCAATTTCAAATAAAGAAACAGTGAAAATCAGAAATCCTCATGCTATTAGGCCTTGGCAACATGTGTTAGAACCAATTACCGGTTACTTAATTCTTGCTAAAAACTTGTACTTATACGGGCCAAAATTTACTGGTGCATGGAATTTTGGCCCTAACGATAACGATGCTAGGACTGTAGAATGGATTATTGACTCAATTTGTAAATATTGGGGTAAAGGAGCATCGTATTTGATAGATGGTGTTCCAAAACAACATGAAGCTGGATTTTTAAAGCTAGATAGTTCTAAGGCAAGAATGAAGTTGGGTTGGACCCCAAATTGGGATATAGAAATGACGCTTAAAAGTATTGTTGAATGGAATACAGCTTTAATCAATGGTGAAAATGCATACGATATCACATCTGAACAAATTGATAAATATTTTTCAACTAATTAAAGATTAATAAACTGGAATTATTATGACGTCTCATAAGGAAATACGAAAAGAAATTATTAAAAATACGGCTGATTATTTTGAGGCTCGTTTTAAAAACAATGATTTTATATCAGGTAAAACAAAAATCAACTATGCCGGCCGTGTTTTTGATGAGAAAGAGCTAATCAATGCAGTTGAAGCATCTCTGGATTTTTGGTTAACTGAAGGAAGGTTTTCAGAGGAATTTTCAGACAAAATCACGGAATTCCTGGGTATAGATTTTGTGATGTTGACAAACTCTGGATCTTCTGCGAATTTATTAGCATTTGCAGCTCTTACATCAAACAAACTTGGTGAAAAACGATTGCAACCTGACGATGAAGTAATTTCTGTAGCTGCTGGGTTTCCTGCAACGATTACCCCAATAATACAATATGGACTAGTTCCTGTACTGGTTGATGTAGGCATTCCAACCTACAATATTGATATCCAGATGATGCGTGAAGCCATCACGCCAAAAACAAAATGTATTTTTCTTGCTCACACTCTTGGGAATCCATTTGATATTGATGCTGTGATGCAACTGGCTGATGAGTTTAGATTATGGGTTATCGAAGACAATTGTGATGCTTTTGGCAGCGAATATAATGGGAAGAAAACAGGTACTTTTGCCCATCTGTCTACAATTTCATTTTATCCAGCGCATCATATCACTACGGGTGAAGGAGGTGCGATTTGTACCAACGATCCTTTGTTGGCACAACTTGTTAGAAGCTTTCGTGATTGGGGGCGAGACTGTTATTGTGCTGGTGGTGAGAACAATACCTGTGGTAAAAGGTTTTCGCAGTCGCATGGTAACCTTCCTTTCGGTTTTGACCATAAGTATGTTTATTCAGAAATTGGTTACAATCTGAAAATGACTGATATTCAAGCTGCGATTGGTTCTGCACAGATGGATAAACTGTCGCAGTTTTGTGATTTAAGGAAAGAGAACTTTAATAAATGGGAAAATATATTTTCAAAATATGCAGAGTATTTCATTCTACCTGAGGCTACAGAAAAGTCTGATCCGGCATGGTTTGCATATATTGTTACAGTTAAAGAAAATGCACCATTCACCAGGGATGAGATAACGGCATTTTTGAACTTAAAATTAATTGAAACAAGGAACCTGTTTGCTGGCAATATCACTAAACAACCAGGTTACTTAGATAAAAAATGGCGTGTTGCCAAGCATCTAGAGAATACAGATATTATTATGGATGACACTTTTTTTCTTGGGACATACCCGGGGTTAAAGGCCGAAATGTTTAAATACGCTGAAACAGTGTTGACTGATTTCATTTCTAAGGAATAATGGTTTTAACTAATGTTGGCAAAAAAATATCTCTCTAAAGTAGTAGAATTGACAAATCCGATTGATGGAATATATACAGTTTCATTTCAATCACAAGGTCGGCAGTATAAGTACAAGCCGGGTCAATTCTTACATCTTTCTATTGACAGCCAATACGATGGTATCGGTCAGTGGCCTGAATCACGTTGTTTTTCGATGCAGAGTAGTCCTGGAGAATTAAACCTTAAAATTACTTATTCGGTGAAAGGTGCTTACACTGGATTGATGGAAAAGTCACTTGGTGTTGGCAGCGATGTCTGGTTAAAAATGCCATACGGAGACTTGTTTCAGCAGCAACATGATAAAACAAATACAGTTTTTATTGCCGGGGGAACGGGTATAACGCCTTTCCTATCGCTATTAACTTATGAATCGTTTCAGGAGTATATCAATCCTAAAATCTATCTTGGGTTTCGTTCCCAAACTTTTAATCTTTATAAGAAGGAACTCGCAGGGTTGTGCAATTCGTCTAAATTAGTCAACTTTTTTTATGAAGATATTGATGGGCTTTTAGATATTAAATACATATTCTACGAAAATGGAAAAAACAGTAATTATTTTATTTCGGGGCCTCCCGATATGATAAAAAACTTCAGGCATTCACTTATTACCTTGGGAGTGGCATCAGAAAATATATTTACAGACAATTGGGAATAATTAAGGTTTAAATATTGCAGCATAAGAAAACGATTTTGATTACTGGAATCAACGGCTTTCTCGGGAGTCATTTGGCCAAGAGATTTTCTTCAAGTTTTAAAATAATTGGACTTGAATATTCATTAGATAATTTATTCCGTTTGGGTGACAGATCTTTTAAAGTTTATGCCACTGCTAATAATAATTTGGAAGAGGTTTTTGAGAAAAACTTCATTGATATAATAATTCATACTGCAACATATTACGGCGGCAAAGCTAACAATATTCCTAAAATAGCAGAGACAAATTTTATTGTACCATTTTATTTATTAGATTTAGCAATAAAAAAAAATGTCCCAATATTTATAAATACTGATACGGTGCTTGATCGTTATGTAAATCCATATGCATTAACAAAAAAACAGTTTCTAGAATGGTTATATTTTCGTAGAAATGAAATAAAAGTAATCAACTTGCAACTCGAACAATTTTATGGAAAAGAGAGTAGCCCAAATAACTTTATTAAAGTTATGATTTCAAAATTAAAAAACAATGAACCGGTAATAAATCTTACGCAGGGTGATCAAAAACGTAATTTTGTCCATATTTATGATATTGTCAGTGCATTTCAAACGATTCTAAATAATTATCCATTAGATGTTAATTATTCTGAGTTTCAAGTGACAACTGGAAACCCAATTAGTATCAAAGAACTGATGCTATTGTTAAAAGATATGATTGGTAGCAGTTCTGAATTAAATTTTGGTGCAATTCCTTATCGCAATAATGAACTGATGATTTCTAAATCTGATAATACAGATTTATTGAAATTGGGCTGGGAGCCCAAATATAACTTAATCGATGGCTTAATGGAAACCTTAGAAAATAATAGGATATCATGAAATATTTAATAACAGGAGGTTGTGGCTTTGTAGGTTCAAATTTATCTGCGGAAGTTCTAAAACGTGGCGAAGATCTGGTTGTATTTGACAATCTTTTCAGATATGGAAGCAGCCAAAATCTTGCATGGCTAAAGAACCAAGGTAACTTTAAATTTTATCCTTACGACATACGAAACAATAATGATGTTGAAACAATAGTTAAAAAAATAAAGCCTGATGTGATTTTCCATCTAGCCGGACAGGTGGCCATGACAACTTCAATTCAAAACCCAAGGCTTGATTTTGAAACCAATACATTGGGGACCTATAATCTACTTGAGGCAATAAGAAAATATTCACCTGAAAGTATGGTTTTGTATTCATCTACTAATAAGGTTTATGGTGATTTGAAAAATTTCACATATGATGAAAATGAAACTCGTTACTTTTGCAAAGAATATCCTAAAGGATTTGACGAGAAATTGTATTTAAACTTTCATTCCCCTTATGGATGCTCAAAAGGTGCTGCAGACCAGTATTTGCTTGATTATCATCGCATGTTTGGAATAAAATCTGTAGTATTTCGTCATTCATCCATGTATGGTGGTAATCAGCATGCAACTTATGACCAAGGCTGGATTGGTTGGTTTTGTCAAAAGGCATTAGAAATTCACAATGGGTTAACTAATGAGCCATTTACCATATCTGGTAATGGCAAACAAGTTCGAGATGCCCTTCATGTCTCAGATGTTGTTGAACTTTATTTCTCTGCTTCTGAAAATATAATTAAAACAGCTGGTAATGTATACAATATTGGAGGTGGAATTATCAACAGCCTTTCGTTGTTGGAATTATTCTCTTTGCTTGAAAATTTGCTTGATATTAAAATAAAATTTATAGAAATTGATTGGCGTCAAGGTGATCAATTAGTTTTTGTGGCTGACAATTTTAAGATTAACTCAACAATTGAATGGAAACCTCTGATAAATCCATTGGATGGAATAAATCAAAGTATTCAATGGTTATCTAAAAAATAAATAATGAAGTTATCAATACTAATCCCAACTTATAATCGATCAACTTTTCTAATAAAAAATCTTGATCTATTATCACATTATATTCGCAAAGGGAACTTTCATAAAGATATTGAAATTGTTATTTCCAATAATCAATCAAAAGATAGTACTGATGTTGATATAAAATATTTTCAGAATAATAACATAGAAATTAACATTCAATATTTCTTACAGATTGAAAATATTGGCCTGGAAAAAAATGCACTATTTGTACTGAAAGAGGCAAAAGGTAATTTTGTAATGTATTTAGGTGATGATGATTACATGGATTATCAATATCTTAAGGAAACAATAACAACAATTGAGATGGAAAAATTGCTTACATGTATTATACCAAGTAATTGTCCAGTAAATACTCAAGGCCATGAGCAAAATTATAACAAATATAAAGGTAGAGATTTAAATCTGCCAAACAGAATGTATAAGGCTGGATTTTATAATTGCTTATCAAATTCTTGGAGAGGTCATCAACTTAGCGGTCTAGTGTTTAAAAGGGAAGGGTTGATTGATGAGTATCACGAAAGGAATATAAATAATATTTATCCGTTTATTTTTATGGTTGCATATAATTCTCTCAGGGGAAAAACATTACATTTGACTCAGTATCCATTGAAAATAACGGTTGTGGATCAACATAATAAAGATTGGGATTATACTGCCGATGGTTTGATTGTTAATATATATGATAATTATAAAAAATTAAAATTAAACTATATATACAGGAATATCCTCCAATTAGCTTTGCTCATAAATCAGAAATGGAGGTATTTAAAACCTATTCGTTTATCAACATTAATTATGTTCTATAAATCTATGTATATTATTGTAACAAGCAGGAGTACATTATTTGGCACAAAATTATTTGCAGCACTAATAATGCAATTTTATTTGCTAAATCATTTAATTCCAATAGTGCCAAAAATGAAATATCAATTAAAAAAAATAATTAATATTTTTAATTGATGTCCTCTATAGTTATATTATTTTGCATTTATGATTACTATTCATATAATAAGTCCGGGATAAAAAAGTGTTGGTGATCTTGCAACAAAAATAATTTTATGGAATGTCTCCCTAGCGAGGATGAAAAAGTTTCAATTATAGGTTGGAAAGTTTAACTTCCTGAGTTTACAAGTTTATTACTATATTAAAAAATTTAAAATGAATCTTAAGTCTTATGGAAAAAATATCAATACCTAATTTATTTATCATTGGTGCTTCAAAATGTGCAACCACAAGCATTTGGAGTATTCTTTCTCAGCACCCTGATGTATTTATGAGTAAAGTTAAGGAACCAAATTATTTTTGTTGGGATAATTATAAAGAGAAATATTATTGGTATTTATCATTATTTGAGCAATCTAAAAATGAAAAAATTATAGGAGAAGCGAGCCCCATTTATTCTGAATCATTGACATTTCCTGATATAGCAAATAAAATTCATAAATTTAATCCAAATTCAAAAATCATCTATTCAGTTCGTGAGCCAATATCAAGGCTTCAATCAGTTTGGAGACAAACATTATATAGCGGGCACTGGTATAAAAAGGTATATTTAGAAAACTTTGGATTAGATCTTCCAGTAATGCCTTTGAGTATTGAGGAGGCAATGCACGAGTATCCACCATTTTTAAAGGCCTGTAAATATTGGTCAAATCTTTGTAATTATATTAAATTATTTGGGAAAGAAAACATTTGTTTAATATTTTTTGAAGATTTCAAAAGTGACCCTGTTAATACATATAATACTGTATGTGATTTTCTAAATATTGAAAAAAAATTAGTTAGTAGAGATTCCATAATAAAAATTAGAAATCCCAGTAGTCAAAAAAAAATGATTCGTCCCATGTTTTGCAAAAATAAAACCAATTATTTGAATAGTTTTGAGCGGATATTACCACCAATTATTTTTAACAAAATAAAATATAAAAAAATCAAATTGGATGGATTATTTGATCCTGATTTTAACAATCAATTGTTAGCACTTTTGAGTGATGAGATTGAATTGATCCTTAAATATGGTGGAAAACAAATAACCTACTGGAAAAACTGAAGTAATTTATTCAATTACTTTTTGGAAGATTTAGATACAATGATTAATAGGTTAAGGATTGACCCAGAAACAATATTTGGTGCATATGATAGATCCAAATTAAAGCGACAGGCTGTAGTTGGTGGTTCATTTTCAATTTTTAGTCAAATTTCACTTTTTATTATCAATATTATTCGTACAATCCTTCTTGCGAGAGTTTTAATTCCGCTTGACTTTGGTTTATTCGCAATGGTCTCAGTAATTTCATCTTTCGCTATTATATTTAGAGATGCAGGACTTACAACTGCTATAATCCAAGTTGACTGTATTAATTCAAATGAAGCCTCTACAATGTTTACTTTTAATATTCTTATTAATCTACTTTTATCAATAGCAATCTTCATATCATCCCCATTTGTTGCAAGTTTTTATGGTCATCCTATTCTTCTCAATGTTACCAGGATAATGAGTATAAGTTTTTTTTTAAGCGGTCTTTCTGCACAGCATATTGCACTTCTAACTCGAAGTATGAGATTTGATTTAATTGCCCTAAACTCAATTACTACCCAAATTGTATCACTTTTAGTTGCGTATTTTTTTGCAATTCATAATTTTGGGATATTTTCGCTAGTATTTGGATCAATTACCTCTGCAGTTATTAGTATTTTTATTATTATCATGATATTGCCATGGATACCCAATATCAAATTTGAATTTTCAAAAATTAGTGGACTTATAAAGTATGGCAGAGATGTATTATTATTTAATGTAGTAAATTATTTTTCTAGAAATAGCGACAATATTTTGATCGGCAAATTTATAGGAGCGATTCAACTTGGATTTTATAATAAAGCTTACTCACTTTTCATGTTACCAATTTTGCAAATTAGGATACCAGTAAATTCAATTGCTCTGCCATTGTTAAGTAAATTAAAAAAAGATAATAAAAAATATAAGGATTCATTCTATCTAATTGTCGAGATACTGGCATTTTTGTCAATCCCAATTTCTATATATTTGTATTTAAAATCTGAATTCATCATATTATTAATGCTTGGAGAAAATTGGATCGATTCTGTTGAAGTTTTTAGAATATTATCAATTTTTGGATTGTTACAAGTGACTGCAGCAATTAAAGGTACTGTTTTATTAAGTTTTGGGTATTCAAAAAAGTACTTACATCTTGGTGTATTCTCATCAATTGTAACTATATTATCATTTTTATTAGGGATAAGATTTGGAATTACTGGAGTAGCTTATGCATATGTTATTGCGCAATATGCAATATTATTTCCTTCGTTAATATACTCGTTTAATAATACTCCCATTCAACTCAAGGCATATTTACAAGCAATATTACCTTTTTTGTTTATTGGTTTAGTTTTAGGTATTATTTCTCACGTATATTTTCGGATTAATCAGCCTAATAATGAAATCATTCCAAATTTAATTTTCACAATATTATTTTTTTCAGCATATTTATTACTAACATTTTTTAATAAGAAATTTTGGCATAAAATGTTGAGTTTTAAAAATATAATATTGCAATAACTGCTCTCCAAGTAGCAATAATATTATATATTAATATCTAATATAAAAAACTAGATACAAAGTTAAGCAACATCTCGTTGATTCTCAAATTCCTCAGGTGGTTTATAACTCAGACAGAATATATCTTGTGTCCGTTAAAATATAGGAACTCCAAAGACAAGGAAATTCGAACTACTAGCATATAAAAAAGCAATGTGACTTATCAGGGTGTCCACTTTTTTGTTGCAAGATCAATTATATAAAATGAAACATAAACTAAAAATACTCTATTATTCTGAAACCTTTAATAGTAGTCATGGTGGGAAAACTCATGCTCGAGAGTTTTTTGCAGCTATCACGGACAATAAGCGAGTATCGAAAACTATTCTATTCTCAAACAGAATTCCAAAATATAGCTCTCTATCTGATACATTATTTTTGGGAATAAAAAAATATCTAGTTAAAGCAATAGTAAAATATTTTAAATTTATTTGGTTTCCATTTAGAATCTTATTCCCATCCAAAGCAAAATTTAAAAGATTAATAAAAGTAATTAATGATAATGATATAAATATGGTCATTATTAGACATGGAAATGACTTTAAGTACTATCAATTTCTCCGAAATAAATTTCCTCAACTAGAAATTATTATTGAATTTAATGCCTCACCTTTTATAGAAAATTCAAGAGATATTATATTTCTAAATTACTTCAAAAGATTAGAAAATCGCTCATTAAGTGTAGTTAATTGTATTAGTGTCGTTTCAGAAGTTATTAGAGATTACATAATAAGTGAGCATGATTCTATGGACAATATTTTTATTAACCCAAATGGTGTGGATCCCCAAAAGTTTAACGTCACTCACAAAAAGCATGAAATTATTCCTATTGACATGCCTGAAATTCCAAGAGGTTCTATAGTATTTGGTTACATTGGAGGAATGGAGAAATTTCGTAGACTACCTGAGATTGTGATCGAATTCATAAGATTGAGAGGTAGTGGATTAAAAAATTTGTTTTTAATGATAGTTGGTGATGGTGAAGATTTAGAAGAAATATTGCAGATTATTGAAATGAATAAAGTGATTGCGATGAACTGTATATTTTGTAATAAGGAATGGGTACAATATGATCAGATTCCACGGTGGTTAGAACTTTTTGATGTAGGTATTTTTCCGTACTCTAATCCATATGGGTCCCCTCAAAAAATATTTGAGTATCTTGCGGCAGGTTTACCAATTATAGGCCCAGACGTACCTGCGTTAACAAATGGAACAGGACGGGAGATATGTAATTCCTTAATAAAACAAGATGGAAGCAATCTTTGTTCTTCTATAGAAAAAATATATTTTAATATCTCGGATGCGAAGATTATAGCCCAAAACTGCAGAAAAAAATATCTTATGTCTTATACTTGGGAGTCAAATGTAAATAGATTATTGGATTATTCATTTAATAATAATTTTAAATAAAATGGTAATATTTTTTTATTATAATAAATTTGACCTTTTAAAGAGAAATTACTAAAGAATATTACCAATGATTTATAAAGGGAATTAACTACCTTTTAGTAATAATATATGGCGTCAAATACCTCTATATACTCAAAGATGCTTCTTCCTACCTCTGATCTGCTTCTATCTTGAATTCTTTGGTAAATATTCTGCGTGAATTATTCGTATTCATTTGATACACCTCCCAAAAGGTAATTTATGACTTAACGGTGGGGCCTATTATTTTAGGGATGATCAGGTCGCCCTTATCATCCCTAGACACAGTGTAAGACCAAGCGTTAGCACCGGAAATGAAAAATGGGGCCACAAGCTACATCATTACTCCTCCTCAGAGCTGGAAACAGCCATCGGCAAGTTCATTTATAATTACAATAATGAGCGTTACAATGAGTTATTGGACAATGTTACGCCTGCTGATGGGTACTATGGGAGATGTGAACAAATAGTAAATTTGAGGAACATAAAAGGTAAAAACTATAAATGAAAAGAAGAAGATTAAACTATTTGCAATTGCTAAATAAAGTAAATTAATCATGCGTAATCATACTGGAAATACTCTCTCTAGATTTGACCAAAATAGTCCAATCGCTTTGAAGACCTACAATGTAGACAAATTATTTAATTCCCAAAATAGACTTACAAGTATAGCAACTTTTTTGTTTATTTTTGTAACGAATGATACGATTCTGTTTACAACTCGTACCTTGAATTTGAATAATATGATATATTTTGTATATATATGCATGTTAATATACTTTCTTCATTCAAATCCAAGAATTATTCTAAAAGACAAAGGATTTTCATTAATAATATTAATTTCTATTTGGCTACTTTTTTTAATGCTTGTTCATAACGATTTCCACCTTGGGTATATAAGTCGTGTTATTATTCTATTATTAATGCTTTACTTTTCGAAAAGAATTCCATTTAAATTATTTTGTGAATCTTTTTCAAAAATATTATTCTTTTTTGCATTTGTATCGATTATATTATTTTTTATTGTCCAATTCATTCCTCTTATCGATTTGTTACCTAGATTTACAAACGAAAATGGTGTCCAATATACTACCATCTATATTGCATCAATAATGCTTGGAAGAAATACATCAATATTCAGAGAACCAGGTGTTTTTGGAATTTATTTAACGGTGGCAATTCTTATTGAATTATATTTGAATAATGAAATTAATTATAAAAGATTAATCGTGTTTTTCTTTGCTGTATTTACTTCTTATTCTACAGCTGCTTTTATTACCTCCTTAATTGCTGTATCATTCTATTTATTTTCGCATCAAAACTATAAATCATACATGAGAAGTATTTCTAAAATATTTTTTATTGTAATATTTTTTATAGCATTTAAATATCTCGGGGATAGTTTTCAAAATAAAATTAGTTATGGGACTGACATAATAGGTGGTTATACCGCTAGAGTTAGTTCTGTCATTGTGCCTATTGAAATATTTCTTGATAAACCGTTTTTTGGGAGTGGAATCAGTCAGTTTGCTACAGATTGGGCATCTTATACATACCATACTTATGGGATTCCTTTCAATGTTGGTTTATTTACAAATTCTATCACTATAATATTTGCATCACTTGGAATTGTTGTGGGCATATTCTATTTATTTGGAATCTACAAAGTTTCGAAGATGTTTGGATTTTCAAGATTAGTAATTTTTCTTATATTGTTATTGTCGTTTTCTAATGAAAATTTACTTTATTCCCCATTATACAACTTACTTGTTGTTTATGGGATAACTTCTACTGCTAAAAATTATTAGTATTTCTAAAATGAGAGTTCTTTGGTTAGTGAACAATATATTTCCTGAATTATTTAATGCTTTAGAAAGTACATCTTTGGTTAAATCTCCAATTAGCGGAAGTTGGATGTATGCACTTTCTGAGTGTTTAAAAAAAGTTCCTGATATAGAAATATTCATTGTTTCTGTTTATAAGGGAAAAAGGATAAAAAATGTAAAAATAAAAAACATCAACTATTATTTATTACCATGTAGCAACAAGACAAAATATCATAAACATTTAGAGCAAGACTTTTCACGTCTAAATACTATAATAAAACCTGATGTTATACATATTCATGGGACAGAATTTCCACATTCATTAGCTTTTATAAAAGGATGTGGTGTATCAAACGTAATTGTGTCTATTCAAGGATTAATTAGTGTAATTGAAAGATATTACTATTCAGAAATAACCTTCAAGGATATCGTAAAAAATCTCACACCTCGAAATATTGTTTTGTTTGACGGAATAATCGGCCAGAAACATGAATATAAAAGGCGAGGTATTTACGAAAAAGAATGTATTTCACGAGTAAAATATCTAATTGGACGTACTTCTTGGGATTATACTCACTCTAAAACAATCAATAATTCAGTTAAATATTTTCACTTAAACGAGTTGCTTCGGAAAGAATTTTATAATGTAGAAAGATGGAATTATGAAAAGTGTGATAAATATTCGATTTTTGTTAGTCAGGCGTCATATCCAATAAAGGGTTTACATAATTTAATTAAAGCATTAAGTATAGTTAAAAAAAAATATCCTAATTTCAAGTTATTTGTAGCGGGACCTGATTTTGTTTCAAATAGTACATTATACCAAAAGTTAGCATATAGTGGTTATGGTAAATATATTAAAAAACTAATAAAAGAGATTCAATTAGAAAATAATATTGAATTTTTAGGGAGGTTAGATGCCAATCAAATGATAAGTAATTATTTAAAATGTAATGTTTATGTTTTACCATCTTCGATTGAAAATAGTCCAAATTCTTTATCTGAAGCCCAAATTATTGGTACACCGACTATTGCCACAGATGTTGGAGGAGTTAGAGAATTAACGTTTAATGGAAGCAGTGCTTTTTTGTATCGATTTGAGGAATATGAAATATTGGCATCGCTTATTGTTAATGTATTCAATTGTTCTAAAGGACTTACGAAAATATTGAATGAAACCAGAATTCTCACTATGGAACGACATAGTGAAAAACGTATTATAAGTAGTTTATTAGATATTTATAATACTATTGCAAAATAAATTTACTATGCTCTTTATAATTGTTCCAGTTCATAATGGTCTAACAAGTACTATTAAAATGATTTCTAGTTTAGAGAATCAATCGTATCATAATTATAACCTTGTGATTGTTAATGATGGTTCAACAGATCAGACTGAGCATTACTTCAAAGAAAAAATAAAATCTAGAATTGTTGTACTCAAAGGTGATGGATCTTTGTTTTGGGGTGGAGGAATAAATTTAGGGCTAGAGTATGTTAGAAGCGTTTGCAAAGACGATGATATTGTTGCATTTGCAAATAATGACGTTGAATTTCTAAATGATACAATAATAAATATACTGGAAGAAATAGTCAAAGAGCCAAATGCCATATATCATTCTTTGGTCATAGATGCTAATAGAATCAGTCATGGCTCGGGTAGTAAAATAATATGTTGGCCGTTGTATATTACAAAATTTCCACTTAGAGGAATACCGGTTAATAATATTTGTAATCTAGATAAAATTGCTGTTGATACAGCGTCGGCTCGTTTCCTGATTTTTCATCACAATATGTTAGATATAGTACCTTATATAGATACTGATAATTTTATACAATATGGAGGAGATGATGATTTTATATTATCCTTTAAGGAAAAAGGAATCAATACATACATTGTTCCTCGAAGTTTATGTGTTCTTGATACAAAAATAACAGGCGCAAATTGGAGAAATATACTAAGTTTTAAAGAATTTTGGAATTCATTGTTTTCTATAAAGTCTCCTAATTGTTTAAAAATAAAGTATAGATTTGGAAAGAAGCATTGTTCAAAGTTGGTATTTCCATTATTTTGTTGCAGTATTACGGTTAAGACAATTTTAATTCATTGGAGAGTGTTTCTCCCATTCAAATGATTATTTTATTCTATGTTAAATATAGTTGGTGATATAAATTACTCAGATGGTTATTTTGATAATGGTTTTGGTGTTGGAAGTGCAATTAGACAAGGCGCTGATCCATTTGTAAAATTACCTAGATGTGAAAAGGATTTATGGATTGGTAATTTTGAGGGGGTTACATCCGATAACTCTAAAAAAAGAGGCTTAGGTTCTAAGCAGTTTAACATTAACCCTTCATTTTTAATTGATATAAATCATTTGGATTTTTATAGTATTGCAAATAATCATTCAATGGAACATGGTCCTGATGCATTTAATCAAACCCTGAAAAACCTCACTGCCTTTGGGAGTTCCTATTTTGGATTAGCAAATAATCCTTCTGTTGAATTTAATCATCAAAACCATAATATTAGTATTACAGGTTTCTCTTTACGACATGATTTATTAAATTCAAAACCGTTGTATTGGTACCGCCCTGATTATTCGGACATTAAAAAAGAATATGACAGAGTAGCGAGCAATGATTTTAAAATAGTATATATTCATTGGGGAAATGAATTTATTAATAGACCTAACTTCGAACAAAGATTACTAGCTCGTTATCTGGTTGATATCGGTTTTGACCTGGTAATTGGAATGCATCCACACCTACTTCAAGGATTTGAGAAATACAAAGAGAAATATATTTTTTATTCAATAGGAAATTGTGTGTTCAACATGCCATGGAATCCATTACATTATGGAGCCATTGTTAAAATCAATTTTGAGAAGCCTCTTCCTGATATAAGTTATGATTATATTTATATTGGGAAAAATTTTTTCCCTAGTATTATAAATGAAGAATTAGTCCCGCTTACATTTCGTTTTGATTATTTGAATGAATTAGTGGAAATGGAGGAGAATAATGAGCAATATTATAAAGAGGCCAATATGTATTATAATAAGTATAGATTGAGAAATTATAAATATATATTAACTAATATATTTACTTTTAAATACAAATTCCAGGATGCTTTTGTAATTATTAAAGATTTTTTAAAAAGAAAAATTAAATATTAATTTATGCATATTACACAAAGTAAATTTTTAAGTATTCTTTTCTACCCAGTTTTGAAGTACTTTGAGAATTTAGGACGTAAGGATCCAAAGAAGCTCACTAAGATAAGATATTGGTTACGATTTCGTAAATTGTTAGATTTAAAAAATCCTAAAGACCTTAATGAAAAAATATTATGGCTAAAATTTAACACTGTAATAGAAAGTTGGAGTAGGTTGTCAGATAAGTATGCTGTACGCGATTATATTATAGAGTGTGGACTAAAAGAAATCCTTAACGATCTCTATGCCAAGTGGGAAACAGTTGAAGATATTAATATAACTAATTTACCAAATTCTTTCGTCTTAAAACCAAATAATGGAAGTGGTGGAGTAATTATTGTTAAGGATAAAAATAAGTTTGATCTTGAACATGCAAAGAAACAATTATTAAAAAAAATGAATAACAGAGTAGGTTTATTAGGTGCAGAAATTCAATATTATAGTATTCGACCTTGTATTATTGCAGAAAAGTATTTATGCCCATCTGTTAATCAGAATTCAATTACAGATTATAAATTTTGGTGTTTTAATGGTGAGCCATATAATGTTTTTATTTGCCATAACAGATTCAAAAAGTATGTTCATATATCTTTATATGATCTGGATTGGGAAAAACATCCCGAGCGTTTAATTTTTAACAAAATGGATCGTAATGGATCTGATTATGATATAGAAAGACCTGTATCATATGAAAAGATGTTGGATATTTGCAGAATTGTTTCAAAACCTTTTCCATGTGTCAGAGTTGATTTATATGAAATTGATGGTCAACCTATTTTTGGTGAGATGACATTTACTTCTCTTGGGGGTATGATGGATTATTTTAGTCCAGAGTATTTAGAAAAAATGGGTAATGAAATTAAACTACCCACTAAAATTTGAATAAATGGACTCTCAAGTATTTTAATGTGTTTTATATTATTGCGGTTCTAATAAGATGAAAATATTATACTTTCATCAATACTTTATTATGCCATCAGAACCTGGAGGAACTCGCTCTTATTGGATTTCGCAGGAGTTAATATCCAGAGGGCATACTGTGATCATGGTTACAAGTAGTCAAACTATTTCTCGTAAAAAAGAAATTAAGGTAGTTGATGGCATTAAGGTAATTTATTTGAAAGTTCCTTATGATAATTCAATGGGTTTTTACAAGCGTTTGTGGTCCTTTTTAATCTTCATATTTCGTTGTTCATTTGTTGCCTTAAAACAAAAAGAAGTAGATTTGGTTATTGCCACATCAACGCCATTAACGATTGGCTTTCCTGCATTACTTTTGCGTTATACAAAAGGTATTCAATATTTGTTTGAAGTTCGTGATTTGTGGCCTGAAGTTCCTATTCAAATGGGAGGGTTAAGGAGTCCGCTACTCAAGAAACTTTCTGTTGATTTCGAACGCCTGATTTACAAAAAGGCAAAACATATTGTTGCTTTATCCCCTGGGATGAAAGATGGTGTCGTTAAAAAAGAGACTCCTTCTCAAAAAGTTACGATGATTCCAAATATGGCCAAAATTGATAAATTCTGGGCGCGAGAATTAAACCCAGGAGTTTTTCAAAGATATAACCTTAACAAAAATTCATTTAAAATAGTCCATTTTGGTGCCATGGGGCTGGCAAATGGGTTAGATTATATTATTGATGCCGCAACTAAGCTTAAAAAGAAAAACATAAAAGATATTGATTTCGTGTTTCTTGGTGATGGTGCAGTAAAAAATAAACTTGAAACCGAAACTATAAGCAAAGCACTTTCAAATATTATTTTCTTAGGTAAGTTTCCAATGGATGAGACTTCCAAAATTGTTAATGCCTGTGATGTATCGCTGGTTACTTTTTTAAATCTACCCATTCTTGCAACAAATTCGCCTAATAAACTTTTTGATTCATTGTCGGCAGGTAAACCAATTATAGTGAACTCAAATGGCTGGACCCGCGAAATGGTGGAAGAAAATGATTGCGGTTTTTATGTTGATGCCACAAAACCAGAGGAATTGGTAGAATTGCTTGTCCAAATTAAATCGCAAAAAACAATGCTAACCCAAATGGGCAAAAATGCCCGATTATTGGCTGAAACAAAATATGATAAATCTATATTGTGTAAACAATTCGCGGAAATTATTGAATCCAAATTCTAAAACACCATCGTCAGTTAATGATTTAGATGGCATATTATATTGATTCTGTCCAAATTGCCCATCTTCACAAGAATACTATTAACAAAGGATTTCTTTCAAAATTAGTAATTCAAACTGGCACAATGGGATCTCCAATGGTTGAACGGATATCAACGGTAACAATCAGTTTTAATCCTAGAAAACTGCGCATTGAGTTTTGTGGCGTTCTAGAAATGATTGGTCGATGACAAAGAGAGTTTTAGACTTGATCATGTCAGCCTTGCTTTTGATTCTTTGCTCACCAATAATGATTATTATTTCACTTGTTCTGCTTTTCAAGCATGGGCGACCAATATTTTTTCGCCAAGATCGTCCCGGAATGAATGACAAACCATTCCATTTAATAAAATTTCGTACCATGCTAATTACAAGTGATGCAGATGGTGAATTACTCCCTGATGATCAACGAATGACGAAATATGGATCATTTTTACGAAATACTAGCCTAGATGAGTTACCTACATTAATTAATGTATTGCGTGGAGATATGAGTCTAGTGGGCCCTCGTCCCTTGCTGATGGAATATTTGCTATTATACAATACTCAACAGAAACGTCGACACAATGTCAAACCCGGTATTACTGGCTGGGCACAAATAAATGGTCGGAATAATATTTCTTGGGATGAGAAGTTCAAATTAGATATATGGTATGTAGATAATTTTAACTTATTATTAGATTTAAAAATATTGTTTTTAACAATATTTAAAGTCTTTTTTCAAAAAGATATAAAAAAACAAGGTTTTTCAACTACAAATAAATTTGAAGGAAGTATTAAATGAATAAGAAGATTGCAATAATTGGACATGGTGGATTTGGACGAGAAGTATTAACAATAATTAATGCTATAAACCAAATTGAACCTACATGGGAAATGTTAGGGTTTTTCGATGATCAAAAAGAAAATGAACTAATAGATGAGTTTCCTTACTTGGGATCAGTAAGCGATATAAACTTAGTTAAAACAGAGGTATACCTTGCTGTTGGAATTGGGATATCCTCCGTTAAAAAAGAAATTGTTTCGAAAATAACAAACCCTATGATAACCTTTGCAACCCTAATTCACCCTTCAGTTATATTTGGAAACCCAAAATCTATTAAAGTAGGAAAAGGGACTATCATTGGAGCAAATAGTATCATCACCACAAATGTAGAAATTGGCAATTATGTACTTCTAAATCTTGCATGTACGGTAGGACATGATACAATCATTAGAGATTATAGTTCGTTTATGCCAACAGTAAATATATCCGGTGAAGTAGTTGTCAACGCTGGAGTTTATGTTGGAACAGGGGTACAAATTATAAATCAACTTCAAATAGGAGAAGATACTGTTATTGGAGCTGGAAGTGTCGTAACAAAAAACCTTCCTGCAAATTGTACTGCAGTAGGTATCCCTGCAAATATTATCAAACAAAGATAGTGTTAAAAAAAATTTTTCTTTCGTCTCCACACATGGGCAATTGTGAGTTAGAATTTATAAATGATGCATTTGATTCCAATTGGATTGCTCCTTTAGGTCCTAATGTAAATAATTTCGAAAGTGATCTTTCAAATTACTGTGGAGTTAAACACGCTGCAGCATTGAGTTCTGGTACAGCAGCGATACATCTATCACTAATCATGTTAGAGGTTAATGCTGGTGATGAAGTCATTTGCCAATCATTTACCTTTTCAGCTTCTGTCAATCCAATTATTTATCAAAAAGCAATTCCTGTATTTGTAGATAGCGAATTTGATACATGGAATATGGATCCAGTTTTACTTGAAAAAGCAATCAATGATCGAATTACTAAAACGGGTAAAAAACCAAAAGCAGTTATAGTAGTACATTTATATGGTATGCCTGCAAAGATGAATGAGATAATCAGCATATGTAGGAAATATGATATTCCAATTATTGAAGATGCAGCAGAAGCTTTAGGTTCTCAATACTGCGGCAAAGCAGCTGGTTCATTTGGGATGTTTGGGATACTCTCCTTCAATGGAAATAAAATTATCACAACATCAGGTGGTGGTGCTCTACTGTCAAACAATAAAGAGGACATTGATCAGGCAAGGTTTCTTGCAACACAAGCAAGAGACGAAGCTCCCCATTATGAACATACTCAAATTGGTTATAATTATCGAATGAGTAATGTATTGGCCGGCATTGGACGGGGTCAAATGAAGGTACTTGATGAAAGAGTTAAGCAAAGAAGAGCAAATTATGATTATTATATTGAAGAATTATCAAAATTGCCCGGTATTGATTTTCAACCAGAAAACAAAAATTCTTACTCGAATAGATGGTTAACGAGCATTATCGTAAATCCAAATGGAATTACTCGAGAAACAATTCGTTTGGTCTTAGAAAAGGAAAACATTGAGGCTCGACCACTGTGGAAGCCAATGCATTTACAGCCAATATTTGAGAACTATCCTTCTTATAATAACGGCGTTAGCGAAAAACTATTTATTGAAGGTTTATGCCTGCCTTCTGGCTCAAACTTATCCAGGAATGATCTAGAAAGAATAGTTTTTAATATAAAGCGTACTTTCGATCAACATTTATAAAGATTTGAGAGTTACATTAAATTATTGATATCAAATAAACACCGTCTATAATATGTGTATATATAATTGGTTAACTATAGAATTGGGTCACTGATATGAAAAGATTTCGAATACTACCTCGCTGGCAAAAGAAGATTATTTTAGCATCAAATGATGTTTTATTTATTTTACTTTCTCTATGGCTAGCATTTGCTTTGCGACTGGGAGTATTTTTTCCTATTGAAATAATGACGGATAATTATTTACTGTTTGTCATTTTACCAGTATTAGGTGTTTTGCTTCTAAATCAATTTGGTTTATATAGATCTGTGTTGAAATACTTTAATCCAGAAGTTTTTAAATATATTTTAACCACTGTAACTATGATGATGCTTGCCATTGCATTAATACTAATAGTTAGATCAAATCATTCTTGCCCTCGTTCAGTTTTACCAATCTTTTGGTCACTTTCTCTATTGATGTTAATTAGTAGTCGACATATTGCCCGCCTCATACTGTATCCACATATTGGCATGTCATCAAGTCTGAAGGCAGTAGCCATTTATGGTGCAGGAGAAGCTGGCACTCAACTACTTGATAATTTGATAAATAGTGAAAAGTATAGACCAGCTATATTTTTTGACGATAAAAAGGAATTACATGATACTATAATAAGAGGTATCGATGTGGTGTCCCCCCAAAAAATAGGACTAATATTGGAAAACAAGGACATAGATTTAATTGTCTTGGCTATCCCGTCATTAAATAATAAACGAAGACGCGAAATACTCCAGTATTTGACACAATTTAATATGGAGGTACGCATTGCACCTGGTTTGGATAATCTGTTAGATGGACGTCTTTCAATTGATGATATCCGAAAAGTAGATGTAAAAGATATTCTTGGTAGAGATAAAATAGTACCGGATTCTAATCTACTAACATCCAATATCAAAGATAAAGTTGTTTTGATTACAGGTGCAGGTGGATCAATTGGTTCAGAACTTTGCAGACAAGTCTTGCAGTTGAACCCCAAAGAAATAATATTACTTGACCAATCTGAATTTGCATTATATAAAATTCATTTGGAGTTAAGACAAATTTGTCGAGATTGCATCATCATACCAGTATTGGCCTCAGTAACAAATAAGCCTCGATTAAAGAGATTATTTGAAGATCATCAAGTTGATACAATATATCATGCTGCTGCCTATAAACAAGTTCCAATGGTAGAAATGAACCCTCTAGATGGTGTGTACAATAATATAGTTGGCACATACCGCTTGGCAACTGCAGCTGTAGTTGGTAATGTGACTACATTTGTACTCATCAGTACTGACAAAGCAGTAAGACCCACAAATGTAATGGGTGCAACAAAGCGTTTTGCAGAACTAATACTTCAAGGCATGGAATTGAATGGGAATAAAACTCGTTTTACTATGGTTCGTTTTGGTAATGTGCTGGACTCTGCAGGATCTGTAATTCCACTTTTCAGAGATCAATTAACAAATGGTGGTCCATTAACGGTAACCCACAAAGATGTAACAAGATATTTTATGCTAATTCCTGAAGCAGTTGAATTGGTTATTCAGGCTGGTGCAATGGCAGAAGGTGGAGATGTATTTGTTTTGGATATGGGCACATCAGTAAATATTTATGATTTGGCAAAGCGCGTTATTGCTCTCAGTGGTAATGTCTTACGGGATGTTAATAATCCAAATGGTAATATTGAAATAGATATTATTGGTCTGCGACCTGGTGAAAAACTCTATGAAGAATTACTTATTGGAAATAATACTAGTGGTACTGAACATCCACGGATAATGAGAGCTAATGAAGCATATTTCCCTTGGGATCAAATTGAAAGCACTGTGAATAAACTACATGACTGTTGCCGAGATCAGAATTTTGCAGGGGTGAAAAAGATATTCAATCAGTATGTAGAAGGATATAAATAGATACCGTTGATTAGAGCATGATGTTTGTAAAATTCAAAATATTTTTATCTATATTGATAATTCTTCCCGCTTGCTTCTTTTCCCAAACTGCAATTCTTGAATTTTCACCTAATCTCTCACCTACAACATTTGACCTTCCCCTGCGTGCAGATATTGAACTGAGTCCATCAGTATCTATAGTTCAGCACAGCCATTTATTCCAAACAAACTACCCATTTCCTTTTTATCTCCCTTATAAAGAAAAAATTGTTCGATGGAAGCGTGTAATACAAACTTCAGAAAGTTTCATCCAGTTTCAGAAGGATGCATATTCAGTCTCCCTTGGAAAAATGCGGCAAAGGTTTGGTCCTGGTCATTTGGCAGGAGTATTTCTCTCTCCAACATCGCCACCTATTGATCAACTATTTTTAAAATATCTATCCTCCTCTTTTAAACTACAATTCCAGCTAATGAGGTTGGATAATAGACCTATAGGTGATTCTAATAGTCAAATTATAAATAGATGGTACTACTTACGCAGACTATCATGGTCTCCCTCGAAAAAGATAACAATTTCTCTATCAGAGGGCATGGTCGTAACGGGTGTGAATCGTCAATTTGAATGGCATTATCTAAATCCAATGAATCCTTTCCTTTTGGATGAAAACCATGAAATATCAAATGGTTATCTAACTGAGGAGGGTGACTCAGATAATGCATTAATCGGCTTTGATATCACATATACAAATAATTCGTGGCAAGCTTATACTGAATGGGTAATAGATGAGATTCAGATTGATAGTGAAGATAGAAAAATTGTGCAGGATATTTTTGGTGGATTGGTTGGCATGTCTTATACAAAAAATGAATTTCAACTTATTGTTGAGTGGTCATATGCTAGCCCTTGGTTATATCTCCATCATGGTTTATTCACCAATCTTGAAAAATATGGTTATCCACTGGCATTGAGAACTCCCATGGGCCAGTTTTTAGATGTGAGTTATAAGAACACATTCAATAAAATTATTAAATATGATCTGACCCTACATTTTGAGCAAATAGGTGACCAGAATATTGAGACTATTTGGGATGCTGTTGGAAATAAAATTGATCCATTTGGTTTCAATGGTATAGAGGACCCAGAGGTAAGACTAGAATTTGGCTGGGTAGAAAATACATCAATATCTTTCTGGTTATCTCACAATCAATTCCAAAATGGTGAGTCTCATTTTGGTATACAATGGCACAAAACTTTTAAATATTCAGGAGAATAAATTGTTAAAAATTATTTCTATTGTTGGTGCCCGACCCAATTTCATAAAAATGGCACCAATCTGTAAAGCATTCCAAAAAAATTCGTCACAGGTAAAACATCAATTGTGTCATACAGGTCAGCATTATGACGCTAAAATGTCGCAGGTATTTTTTGACCAACTTGGGATGCCTACACCAAATTTTTACTTAGGTATTAATGGTGGCAGTCAAACAGATATGACAGCCAGAATTATGCAAGAATTTGAAAAGGTTGTTCTCAATGAGAAGCCTGATATGATTTTGGTTCCCGGAGATGTGAACTCAACACTTGCTTGTAGTTTGGTTGCTTCAAAGTTAGGTATTAAGATTGCTCATATAGAATCGGGCTTACGAAGTTTTGACCGCACTATGCCTGAAGAGATAAATCGATTAATTACCGATGTATTAGCTGACTATCTTTTCGTTACAGAGCAAAGTGGTATCGACCACTTGGTTCACGAGGGGATCGATCAAAATAAAATTCATTTTGTTGGCAATGTGATGATTGACAGTCTTGTCGAATTATTACCGCAAATTGATCAATCTACAATTATTGATACCTTAAGTCTGGTGCAAAAAGAATTTATTCTTGTAACATTTCATAGACCTGCAAATGTAGATGCATTTGACTATTTAGCCAATTTGATTAACTATTTAAAAGAATTAAGTGAAGACATTCCAATTGTTTTTCCAATTCATCCACGAACTCGCAACAATCTAGAGAAACAAGGTATTGATACTAAATCGACCGAAAGTCTTATCCTTACTGAACCATTGGGTTATATTGATTTTCTCGCTTTAACTAAATCAGCAAAAATTGTTGTCACCGATAGTGGTGGCATACAAGAAGAAACTACATTTTTAGGTGTTCAGTGTGTAACGGTTCGGGATAACACTGAACGCCCAAGTACAGTAGATATTGGCACAAATCATCTTGTTGGTACAAATCTAGATGATGTGAAAAAGACTGTCTCATCCATTCTCAATGGGAATGTTAAATTAGGTGAAATACCACCACTTTGGGATGGTCATACTGCCGATAGAATTGCAAAAATAATTTTAGAAAAATAATAGATCTAGCCTCAATCAAATAAAATGCTTACTAACGACTTACCACCACCCCAAAATAGACCAATGAAAAATCTGTTCAGATTATTGCCAATAATATTTCTGACAGTTATCTTCTCCCAAACTTCTACTTACCTTCCATATCAGCGATCTAATATCGACATAAGATATCTTCAATCCTCTGGTCTAATCAACCAAATCGATATTTCCCAACTGCCACTTACCAATAAAGACCTCTTTCAAAATTCTTCTAAATTCCCCAAATTTCTTTATCACCTTCAACTACCTAAATCAAAAAATGCCCACAATGCTAAATTCAGTGCCTATCCAATTATGGTATATGATGGTGATTCTTTTATTCACTTAAGGTCAAAAGTTGAGATAAATCTGGGTAAAAATTTAACCATTCAAAATACAATGTTATTGGATAAATCGTTGAAGGATCAGTCTGAATACATTGGTGAACATTGGCGTGGTTATGTAGGTTATGCCGAGGAAGCATTCATAAAATATCTAAATAAGAAAAAAATTGATTATATCTTCAAATTTGGAAGATTCTTTAGCTATTGGGGTCCCGGAAGGACAGGACAATTACTATTATCATCTGCATCAAGACCACTAGATGGAGTGCAAGCTATTCTCAAATATAAGAATGTTTCGTTCGCCTGGAAGGCTTCAAAACTAGATGCAATTTCCGGGGAAAATCGATATTTATCTTCACACAGAGTAACCTATAAAAATAAGAAATTCAGAATTAGTTTGAATGAAACAGTACTCTATGGTGGAGCATCACGGAATTTTGAATTGGCATATGTAAATCCATTTATTATTTATACCGGTGAGCAGCAAAATGGTCCTGAGTTAAAGGCAAATACCATGTTAAGTATTGATGGGCGATATCAGTTCTCAAAAAAATCTATATATTTTGAATTTCTTATTGATGATTATCAGGTTGATGCTGATGTGGTAAATGATCTCGAACCCAATGAATTGGGATTAATACTGGGTGCTGACTTTTCTTTTAAAAAATTATATCTTGGTGCCGAGCTTGTGGGAATAACCAATAGAACCTATAAAACATCGCAAGATTATGAATGGTATCTTCACAGAAATATCCCTATTGGATATGGAGAAGGCAGTGATCTTTGGCGTGCAAATATTTTTAGTCGATACTATTTCTCACAAGATTGGCAATTTGATTTCGAGATCGATTTTCTTGTAAAAGGTGAGGGTGAAATGTCCTATCCTTGGGATACCCCATGGACTGATGATGGTATTACCATGGAAACTGGGTATGATGAACCATTCCCCACAGGAATTCCAGAAAGACAATTTGAAGCAAGTGTTGGCATCTTCCGTCTGTTCGATAGTAATAAATGGATCAGTGTTGAACTGAAGTATATTACAATTGACAATATCGATCATATCTCAAATACAATTAATGATGACATTGAAGTGAGTATTGGTCTATCATGGATATTCACTAAAGAATTTAACCTGGATTGAGTTTGCCGCGAAGTGCGCTAAGAAGCGCGAAAGTGGGAAGAAAAAATAAGATTGAGGAAGCCACGAAGAGCGCCAAGGGACACTAAAGAGAAAGATAAAAACTTTTTTTATTCCCAGTTGAATAATTTCCCAAACGTTTTTTCTCAAACCCACAATTATTTACCGTATAATCTTCATCTAAGATGATGATTATATGTGCTTGAATTTATAATTAACTTTGTGACCTTAGTGGCTATTATGTTAGTAGCGAAGAGCGCTAAGAGCACGAAAGTTTGAGGAGGGATAATGGTCTTTAGGCGAGCACCCTCCAAATTTGAATTTTATTTGGCTTAGGTAAAATCTCATTGAGATAAATCCGTGTGGTCCTTTTTATCCGTGATTCAAAAAAAGGGACACAATCAAGATGATTGTGGTACACTAACCACAAATATATGGTCACCGCACTTCGATATGATTACCCATTACGTAGCCGAAGGACTAATCACGAATCACTGATTAGCCCAGCCCTAAAGAGCTGGTCTATGAAACGAAATATTTTGGACTGAAGGAAATTCTATAAATGAATCTCCTGAAAACTGCCCCGCCGTTGGCGGGCGAGCATCTGTTAACTGTAAACTAAAAAACGGTCACTGAGCGCAGTCGAAGTGACTAATCACTAATCACTAGTCACTAGTCACGAGTCACTAATCACTAGTCACGAGTCACTAATCACTAGTCACTAATAACTAATTACTAATTAACATGAAAAAAGCACTTGTATGTGGTGCCGGTGGATTCATCGGCAATCACCTTGTAAATCGATTAAAAAGTGAAGGATACTGGGTCCGTGGTGTGGATCTGAAGTATAATGAATTTCAGGATACCAAAGCCGATGATTTTGTTATTGGTGATCTTACCGACCCTCAAATATGTCGTACTGTCATCGATCGTAAATTTGATGAAGTATATCAGCTTGCCGCCGATATGGGCGGAGCGGGTTTTGTATTTACCGGTGAAAATGATGCCGATATTATGCATAATTCAGGTTTGATAAATCTAAATATTCTGGATGCCTGCCGGCGACGCAATGTAAAGAGAATATTCTATTCCTCCAGTGCCTGTATGTATCCGGAGTACAATCAAATGGATCCCAAAAATCCAAAATGTAGTGAAGATTCTGCATATCCAGCATCGCCTGACAGTGAATATGGTTGGGAAAAATTGTTTAGTGAGCGTCTCTATTTGGCGTACCATCGTAATTATGGCATGGATGTGAGGATAGCCAGATTCCATAATATTTATGGTCCGTTTGGGTCTTGGTGTG
>Ga0209142_1000283_pt1 | contig 42057 bp, 38 predicted proteins | sample SaaInlV_120m_DNA_FD_184678 | JGI IMG/M metagenome (GOLD analysis project Ga0209142, IMG submission 184678) | Marine microbial communities from expanding oxygen minimum zones in the Saanich Inlet - Saanich Inlet SI074_LV_200m_DNA (SPAdes) (version 2) | ecosystem: Environmental > Aquatic > Marine... | reverse complement strand
CGGGGGAAGCAACCTTGAATTTCGCACTTGAAATGTCTGCTTTAGCAGGTGAAGCCGTTTCCGTTATTGGATCCCGCTTTGCACGCTCAGCGCAAGATCTAGCTGTCCCCGTTGATGTGTTTACTGCTCAAGAAATTCGTCGTGCAGGTTTTAGTGAAACAGCTCAAATTCTTCAATCTTTGGCGCCATCATTCAGTATGCCACGTACAACGATTGCTGATGGTTCTGATGCTGTTCGTCCTATGACACTTCGTGGTCTTTCATCCGGACAAGTATTAGTCTTGGTGAATGGAAAACGTCGTCATACGACTGCATTGGTTCATGTAAACAATAGCCCGAGTCGAGGTGATACAGGTGTTGATATTAATGCCATCCCCGCTTCTTCCATTGAAAGAATTGAAGTGCTTCGTGATGGTGCTGCTGCACAATATGGATCTGATGCAATTGCCGGTGTAATTAACATTGTATTAAAATCCGGTGATTCCGCAGGAAGTTTTTCTGTAACAACAGGTGCATCAAACCACACTGTTGAAGCTGTTCCTACTGGTTATGACCTTTATGATTGGGAAGCAAATGGCGCTCCATACGAATGGAATCCAACAACAATTGCTGATAAAAATGGCATTGTTCAATCTAGTGAAGAATCTGTTAAAAATGATGGTGATGTGATGCAAGTGCAATACAACAAAGGTTTTGCTCTTGGTGATGATGGATACTTTAATGTATCTGCAGAATACCGCCATCGTGGACGCACAAACAGGATTGGATTTGAAGGTGAAACATTGTATGAACCTGAATCAGATTACTGGTCTGGCAATGAAGCTGAAGAAAATCGTTTAAACCCAGGTAGTAACTGGTATATCGACCCACAACGTATGATTTGGGGTGATGGTCAGCAAGATAACTATGGTATTTTCTTTAATACTGAGTTACCTGCTGGTGATCGCACATTCTATGCATTTGGTGGATATTCACAACGAAATAGTGATGCTGGCTGTTATACACGCGGTCCAGACCATCCTAATAAAACATGGTTAAGTGCAAATCCAACTGGATATGTACCTCATATTACACCAACGATTTATGATTTTTCAACATCCATGGGTATTAAAGGTGTTTTTGGAACATGGTCTTATGACTTAAGTAATACTTCCGGAAATAATGATTTCCATTACAAAATGTTTTCCACAAATGCTTCATTTGGTCCAGAACAAATTCGGACTTATGACATTGGTGGTTTCACATTCGATCAAAATACAACAAACCTTGATTTAACCACAGAAATGGGCGGAATCAATGTGGCTGTTGGTGGTGAACTTAGAAGTGAATCATACCGCATCTACCCAGGTGAATATGCTTCATATGCTAATGGTCAAGCTGGTACTAATATCGCCGGTTGGGATGCTTATACTACAGCATCAGACACAAATGGCGTTGCTTATGGCGATACAACCATTCTAGATGTAAACAGTGCTACCGCAGGTAGTGGTTGCCAATGTTTTGGTGGTTTTAAACCATCTAATGCTGTGGCTACAGCCAATGCTGATCGTTCCAGTTATGCTGCTTACGCAGATGCTGAAATGGAAGTAATGGATGGCATGCGTGTTGGCTTTGCAGGTCGTTTTGAAGATTACAGTGACTTTGGTAGCAACTTTAGCTACAAAGCATCATTACGTTATGAAGTAATGGAAGGCATTGTACTTCGTGGTGCGTATAGCACAGGCTTTAGAGCTCCTGCATTAGCACAAGCTTACCAATCAAAAATCTCCACTAACTTTATTGATGGCGTTGCATTTGAAGTTGGAACATTCCCTGTAGATCACCCTGTTGCGCAAGCTTTAGGTGCGACTACATTAACACCTGAATTATCCACAAATATGAGTGGTGGATTATCTGCAAATGTTGCAGGTATTCGTCTCACATTTGACTACTATAATGTGAATATCGAAGATCGTGTTGTAATGACAGGTAATTTTACAACAGGTGGTGGTACTCAAGAAAATGGCCAAGTTGTGTCTCATAATGACGATGAAGGTTCATTAGGCGCACATGTTTATGATTTATTAGTTGCTGCTGGCGTTGAAGGTGCTGATTATGGTGGCGGTGGACGTTTCTTTGCAAATGCTATAGACACCAAAACTTCCGGTTTTGATGTATCTGCTGCATACGACATGAACTTAGGTTCCATGGGTGCATTAGACTTCACACTTGCTTACAATAATAATACGACGGAAATCGTTGGTGAGATTAAAACTCCAGACGAATTAGCTGCTTATGGTGGAAATATCTTCGATGCTAATGAAGTGCGAACCATGACAACTGTCACTCCAAAAGATAATATGGTTTTTACAACCAAATATTCTAATGGTGGTTGGGCAGGGTCATTCCGCTTTAACAAAGTGGGTGAATTTGAGAGCCGTAGAACTGAAGGATTAATTTTCTCCGCTAAATCAATTATGGATTTAGAAGGAAGTTATGACTTTGGTGCTGTGACGGTTGGTATAGGTTCTAAGAACTTTACAGATCAAATGCCTGATAAATGGACTGGCTCCAACAATGATGGTGCCTTTGTTTATCCAAACTTTGCTCCATATGGAATGAATGGTCGTTATGACTATATGAGACTGTCTTACAATTTCTAATTCATTCATTAAATGAAAACAAAAAAGCCCCGACAATGTCGGGGCTTTTTTGTTTATGGGCATTACCTTTCTAAAACTAATTTTATCGATGATATTTTTCCCAAAGCAATAATTTTTCATCTACCCAACTTTGGGTTGGTCTGTCGTTGATTTCTAATTCTCCACTTCCGCCTGGAGATTCCCATGTCCAAGTACCTGTTGGTGTACCGGCAAGATATTCCCCTGACATCGCCACATCTCCATTTGGATACCACCAAGACCATGTTCCCTGCATTAATCCAGAATCTAAAAAACCTTCCAATCGTTGTTGACCCTCTTGATACCATTCACGAACAACGCCATCAAGTTTTCCTTTATTAAAATGATGTTCTACCTTTTTATTTCCATTTTCAAACCACATGACTTGAGGTCCATGCTCGACTCCTTTGAACCATTCATATTCCCAACGAATTTTTCTATTTGGATACCATCCTCGATCATAGCCATGTTTAATGCCTTGAATAAATAATGCTTCTCCTTCTTTTTGTCCTGAATCAAACCAAAGAATAAGTTTCCCTTCTAACTTTCCACTACGATATGGTTCCGCAGAGGAAACAACACCATTCGAATGCCACATTGACCACGTGCCATGTTTAACACCCTTTTGAAATTCACCTTCCTGTTTTATTTGTCCGTTCGGATACCACCATTGCCAAAACCCATCCTGAGCAAAATTATTAAAAAAGCCTTCTTGCTCTTTTTGTCCATTTTCATAATTCCAAATCCAATGACCATCTTGTAATCCATCGAGCATTTTGCCTTTGAACTCATATTCTCCATTATTATATCTGTATAATACTTCTCCGGTATATGGCTCAATATCATCTAACAAATATTTTCGTGACGTTCCATCTAAATCAACTCTGTCAATTAATTTTGTAATTTCAACCTGGGCAAAAATGAGATTACATAAAATCAAAGTATATATACTTTGATTCAAAATACTTTTATGTGTTTGCTTCATTGTTTAATCCTCTTTAGCGCATCTTTTGCATAGTTTAATGATGATAGAGAAAAATGCATTGTCTTGCGATTTACAATCGTTTCTATTTTTGATTTATTTCCTTTTTGAAAATGGTATTGAAGCGAGCTGTCTAAATCAGCTTGTTGTTTAATAAATGATTTTGTTATCTCCAAAGATTTCTTCCGATATTGACTAATCATTTCTGGCGATAATTTATCCATTTTTTCTTGAAGATGGCGATAGGCCCACCAAGCTGTAGTATTTGCCTCTTTAGAATTATCCTTTGAAAAAGATGCATCTATTTTCGTCCCAATGGAATAAATTGGAAAATATGGACCATAGGCTGGCGTAGCCATGGTAAACCAAAACACAGCCCCAATATCCCTTGGTAAACTTGGACGTAAGTGAGCGACAAAAGATGATTGGCAAAGATTGGTACAAATGGGACGTTTCGCTTTTTTTTCACGACATGTGATTCTCCAAGGTTCAAAATCAGCTGGAGACGTATATTGATCCGTATTTTGATAACTGTCTCTGAGTACTTCCATTAAATCGATTGGCTTTATTTTTCCTTTTTTTGATTTCAATAATTGAAATATTCTATCTTCCCTTTCTATATCATATAATTCGTTCATGTATTCAGGGTCGCCATAAACATTCTTAAAATTAAATTTACCATCAGAACGATTATACCATCCATTTTTAACTGCCATTGAAATAAGGTTTGCACTAGAAAGATCAAAGTCTTCCCCGATAGTGTAACGATTTGCAATGGCAATAATTTCATTATCTTTTAGTTTTTTTGCTGCCCAAGTGTGTGCTGTTGTCTCTACAATCCAAGCTTCATTTGGATCAGCTAAAACATAAGTAAGTCCACCCCAATCTGCTTGTCCATAGGAATCAATTAAGGATGCGATAAGCATAACAGCTTCATAAGCACCAGAGCATCGTTCCAAAATAAGCTGACGAATAGCATATCGCCGAATGCCTTTTTTCTCCATGGCTTTATCTTTCGAATACATCCAATTGCAACTCATGGTCAAACCATCTTCATTCATTCCTACCAAAATATTGTCATATGGAAGCACGGTTTCATTCAACTCATCTCTATTAACTTGTTGGGTGTTTCCAGATGCCCAATAACTCAAATTTTTATTTGATTTTTCCAGTGTAACATAGGGCACCCAAGTTGATTCAAAAGAAGATTTATTAGAATTATCTTTCCATAAACGCCCTACTGTTCGCTTGCCCATGTCTTCATTATGAGCATGGATAATAGATCCATCTATGCTTAGAGATTTACCAATTAGAATTGTTGTGCAAGGATACACAGTGCTCATTATATTCAAGTAAAGCACATATCCGAAAAGTCTTTTCATTTTATGTTTTCCTGTTTTCGCTACAATTAAGCTAAGGATATATATTTGAGAATCCTTTATTATTTTTTTGTAATATCGCCCTATGAAAAACATCCATTCTCACCAATGGAAATTAGAAATTTCTTTGACTTTAGAAGCCAATGAGCTATCACCAAATAGTTTATTAGCAAAACAGAAATTATTACAATGCATCAAAATAGTTTAAATCTCAGAACCCGTGGTATGGGAAAATCCGCTACTCTTTCTATTAATGAAAAAAGCGCACAATTGCAATCTGAAGGAAGAACCATTTACCGATTTGGCTTGGGCCAATCACCTTTTCCTGTTCCTGATTGCGTTGTCCAAGCCTTAAAAGATAATGCACATCAAAAAGATTATCTTCCCGTACAAGGTCTCCCTGAATTACAACACGTTGTTGCCGAATCTCACGGCAAAGTAGATCAGATAGAGATTGCCCCTCAAGATGTAATAATTGGTCCTGGATCAAAAGAACTTATGTTTATCCTCCAACTCGTTTTTTATGGGGATATCTTAATACCCTCTCCTTGTTGGGTATCTTACCAACCGCAAGCAGATATTATTGGACGAAAAGTTAAATTTATCTCAACGTCTTATGATGAAAGATGGCGCATTATGCCTCAGCATTTATTAGATTTTTTAAAAAAAGAAAATGATCCAGGCCGTCCGCGACTTCTCATTCTAAATTATCCAGGAAACCCTGAAGGACAAACTTATTCAAAAGATGAATTAAAAGCGATTGCCAATATTGCCCGGAAAAATAAAATCATCATTTTATCTGATGAGATTTATGGTAGAATCCATCATGAGGGTGAACATATTTCCATAGCACGATTCTATCCGGAAGGTACCATTGTTAGTTCGGGACTCTCAAAATGGTGTGGTGCAGGTGGATGGAGAATTGGGACTTTTTCCTTTCCAAAAGAACTCAATTGGCTTCTCCGACCCATGAATGCTGTCGCCAGTGAAACTTATACTTCTGTCTGTGCTCCAATTCAATTCGGTGCTGTTACTGCGTTTAAGGGCGGAAAAGAAATTGATGACTATTTATTACACTCACGACGTATTTTAAAAGTATTGGGAACAACTATTTATGACATCTTTACAAAGGCGAATGTTCGAATTCATAAGCCTGAAGGTGCCTTTTATCTTTTTCCTGATTTTTCCCCTTTTGATGATGCCTTACATAAACGAAATATTTTAGACAGCCAATCCTTTTGCGAAACGCTTCTGAAAGAAACGGGTGTGGCACTGCTACCTGGATCTGCTTTTGGTCGAAGCCCTGAAGAATTTACAGCCCGATTGGCTTATGTAAATTTCAACGGACAAGAAGCCTTAGCAGATAGTAAAGCCATTCCACTTCATCAAGAACTCAAACTCCAGCATCTTGGTGATAATATGAATTCCTTGATGACTGGCATCAATCAACTCATAAATTGGATTCACTAAAATGAAACATTTAGCCATTATTTCCCTTTTAATCTCTCAACTTTTTTCCGCTAATACTGAACCAATCTATGGGCAAAATGGTATGGTCGTTTCTACTTCTCGCCAAGCATCAGAAGCTGGCATTGAAATCTTGAAAAACGGTGGAAATGCAGTGGATGCGGCCGTGGCTGTTGGTTTTGCCTTAGCCGTAACGTCCTCTTCAAATGGCAATATTGGGGGCGGTGGATTTATGGTTTCATCATCCGTGGATGGAGAGTCTTTTACTTTAGATTATCGAGAAAAAGCACCAGCAAAAGGTCACCGCGATATGTTTTTGAATGATAGTGGAAATGTAGTCCCGAATATGTCTCTTTATTCCAGGGCCGCAGCGGGTGTTCCAGGATCTGTAGATGGTCTGCTCAAAGCCTTGTCGGATCATGGTTCTGGCAGAATTTCAATTCGACAAGTGATGGCGCCTGCCATTCGTTTAGCGCAGATAGGGTTTATCCTCTCCAAAAATGAAGCCGATCGATTCAATCGTTACAAACCATTTTTTGAGCGATATGACGCGGTAGCTGAGATTTTTATCAAGGATAATTCAGAATGGAAAGCTGGAGATCGATTCGTACAAAAAGATTTAGCACACACGCTTAAACGGATTGCAAAATATGGTCGTGATGGATTTTACAAAGGACCTGTCGCCGATTTAATCGTGGAAGAAATGCAACGTGGAAATGGTCTGATTTCCCATGAAGATTTAGAAAATTACCAATCGATTTATCGTGATCCTGTGATGGGTTCGTTCGGAGAATTTGAAATTATTTCCATGGGGCCACCCAGCTCTGGCGGTGCATTATTGGTCAATATGTTTAACCAATTGTCTCATTTTGCTTTAGATACGATGGGCTGGAATTCATCTCAATATATTCATTATCTCACAGAAGTAGAACGGCGAGCTTACGCAGATAGAGCCGAACATATGGGCGACCCTGATTTTTGGGACGTGCCGGTAAATTTTCTCATAGATACAGCTTATGCTACGGAAAGAGCCCAATCTATCTTGCCACAAAAAGCCTCTTTGAGCTCAGACATTTTTGCAGGAAATCCTTGGCCACAAGAAAGCAATGAAACGACCCATTATTCTGTTGTGGACCACAATGGGAATGGCGTTAGCGTAACCACCACGCTCAATACCAGTTATGGTTGTGGCGTTGTTGTAAAAGGTGCAGGATTTTTCCTCAACAATGAAATGGACGATTTTTCGGCAAAACCTGGCGTGCCTAATATCTATGGACTTGTCGGAAAAGAAGCCAATGCGGTGGCACCGGGAAAACGACCTTTAAGTTCTATGACGCCAAGTATTGTATTGCAAAATAATAAACCCTTTATGATCATTGGTTCACCTGGTGGCTCTACGATTATTACGACCACGCTTCAAACAATTTTGAACGTGGTGCTTCATGAAATGGATATTCAAGAGGCCGTGAGTGCAGCTCGTGTTCATTCCCAATGGCTTCCAGATGTGATTATGACAGAACCTCGTGGCATCGCAAAAGATGTGAAAAATAATTTAGAGGAAATGGGACATATGGTCGTGCCTTATCGTTGGGGATATATTGGAGAAGCCAATGGAATCACGATCGAGGACGATGGATTTTATGGTGGGGCTGATTCTAGAGGAGAAACGTCAGCCGTTGGATATTAATTAAAAATCCTAGTTTATAAACTGGTGTTCAATTTTGAGGTTATATATTTTTAATAATACCTGTCAAGAGCTGGACAAATTTTGCTTCGGTTTGATTGGCCGTTTCAATTACTTCATCATGACTTAATTCTGTTTTAGAAATACCAGCCGCATAATTAGTGAGTAGTGAAATTCCCAAAATTGACATGTCCAACTCTGCACCCATTTGTATTTCTGGCACTGTGCTCATTCCTACTGCTTGCCCACCTAATTCCTTGCAATTTTGAACTTCTGCTGGCGTTTCGTAATTGGGTCCCATGGTCCAGCAATATGTACCAATTGTAACAGGAATAGCCAAATTGTTTGCTATCGTTTTGAAGCCTTTAAGTAAAGCTTCATCATGATATTTGGCATGATTCATCATTGCTGGATCTTCACAGGAATCTCGATAGGTGCAATCCATGTGTCCATTTACTCCCATGATTGTTCCTGGTGGAAAGGCTTTATCTAAAGAGCCAGCTGCGTTGGTAATGATTAAGGTTTTAATCCCTAAACCATGAAATAATTTGATTGGTTTTACAATGGTTTCTAAATTATGTCCTTCATAATAATGAAATCTACCCTGTGCCGCGAGAACTTTTTTTCCGCCAATCGTTCCAAAAATAAACTGTCCAGAATGTCCAATAATGCTGGTTTGGGGATAATTGGGGATTGCTTCATAGGGAATGGTGGTTTTATTATTTAATCGATTCGCAAACGAACCAAGTCCAGATCCTAATACAACGGCAATTTCTGGAATATCACCTAATTGTTTTTTAACAAATTCAATCGCAGATTTCATCTAATTTGCAAGCTTATAAGGATTGATAAATTTGCTTTATAACAGCACTAATACCATTGATTTCAAATTGAACCGCAATCACCATGAGGATAAGCCCCATAATTCTTTGGATAATACGCATACCCGTGTAGCCCATTCCTTTGATGATTAAGTCGCCATTTCTTAAGATAATATAAACGGTAGAAAGCACCAAAATAATAGCAAATATTAATGTGCCATAACTATAAATTTTTGGCGTCTGACTTGATAATAGCATGGAGGCGGTAATAGCGCCGGGTCCTGCAATGAGTGGGATACCAATTGGACTGATTGCAATATCGTCGTGGTCCTCTGATTCCTCTTGCTCTTTTTGTGTCGTCCTAGATCTACCTACTTTTGCTTCTAACATACGAAGACCCGATCTAAAAAAAATGATGCCACCCATAATCTGAAAAGCTTCAATCGTAATGCCAAAAAAGTTGAAAATCAATGAACCCAAAAACGCAAAAACAATTAGAGTCATACCCGCGGTTAAAGATCCTTTCCATGCAATAGCTCTTTTTTGCTCTGGAGAAAACCGCTCCGTCATAACCAGCAAAAGAGGCGAAATCCCAAGAGGATTTATCAAGGTAAATAAGGTGGTAATACAGAGGAGAAAATACGCTAATTCAGAATGGATAAAATCAATCATTTACATACGCTCTGGCGCTGATATGCCTAAAATATGCAAACCATTTGAAAAGACTAACTTTACGCACGTAATGAGCGCCAAGCGAGAATGCGTTAAAGCTTTATCGTCCGTAATGACTTTACATTTTCCATAAAATTTGTGAAAATGTGATGCTAATTCTTGAAGGTAAGTTGCCAATACCTGAGGCTCCAATGACTCATAAAGTTGTTCACTTAATTCTGGAAATCGGATCAAATGTTTAATAAGCGCTAATTCTGTTTTTTCTTGAATCAAGGAAGCATCAAAATTCTGTGAGAACGTATGTCCCAATGCTTCTCCATGTTTCATGATATTCGTGATGCGTGCATGGGCATATTGTAAATAAAACACAGGATTTTTATCCGATTGGTCAGCGGCTAAATCTAAATCAAAATCTAAATGACTGCTCATACTCCGCATAATAAAAAAATATCGAACAACATCTTTCCCCACTTCTTTCACTAATTCTTCAAGCGTTACAAAGTTCGCTTTTCGTGTGGACATTTTTACTTTTTCCCCATCTCGTAAAAGCGTCACAAATTGATGAATTAATACGCGAATATGATCCACTGAAATATCTAAAGCGGATAAAGCCGCCAAAACATCCGGATAAGTATCAGCATGATCTGCTCCAAAAATATCTACAACCAAATCATAATTTCGATTGATTTTATCCCGGTGATACGCTGTATCTGGAAGTCGGTAAGTGGGTTCACCAGAACTTTTGATGTACACACGATCTTGCTCTTTTCCCATGGCTGTTGTTTTTAACCAGGTTGCTCCTTCTGCCTCATAGATTAGATTTTTTTCTTTTAAATCGGAAAGCAATTGTTTGATGGCGCCATTTTCATAAAATGTTTTTTCATTAGAAAATTGATCGTGAATAATTCCTAAATCAGACAAAGACTTTTTAATTTTGGTGAAAATTAGTTCTTCTACTGTTTGCCTAAATCTTTCATCTCCCGCGGATAAACTTTTCCCTTCTGTCTCGATAATAGACTCAGCCACATCTTTGATATAATCTCCTTGATAGCCATCTTCTGGAAATTCAAATTTTTTCCCTAATGCCTCAAAATAACGCGCTTCCACCGATTGTCCCAAAATTCGCATTTGTCGTCCAGCGTCATTATAGTAATATTCTCGCGTAACATCAAAACTATTCCATTCTAAAATATTCGAGACACAGTCACCTAAAACAGCTTGCCGTCCATGTCCCACCGTTAAGGGTCCAGTGGGATTGGCGCTCACAAATTCTACATTAGCGGTTTTTCCCTTCCCAATATTGCTTCGACCAAAATCGGGTCCTTCTGTTAGCATTGTGGATATATAAGATTGGTAAAAACTATCGGAAATAACGAAGTTGATAAATCCTGGAGGCGAAACAGCGCTCGTCTCGATTTCACTTGGAAGGTATTTTTTTAATGCAGTTTGAATTTCTTCTGCAATTTGAATGGGTGGCTTCTTCAAGTCTTTCGTTAAAAGAAGTGCTACATTCGTGGATAAATCTCCGAAATTAGGGTTTTTTGAAGGACTGATTGAAAAAGGTTTTGTGGGGAACTTCAAAGATTGAAGCGAAGCCAAGATACCTTTATTCAGATTTTGTTTCAGGTCTTTCATCTTCAAATGGAATGGTTGGAGCATCTGCCCATAATTTTTCTAAGGAATAATATTCTCGTTCTTCTGAACGAAAAACATGCACGAGCACATCAATATAATCAAGAAGCACCCAGCGTGAATGTTCATATCCTTCCAAATGCCACGGCTTTGATGGCGTGCCTCTTCGAATATTATCCGCGATCGCTTTGACTTGTGGTTCTGTATCAGCTGAACAAATTAAAAAATAATCGACAAAAGAAGTTAAACCACGCACATCTATACCGATGACTTCGTTCGCTTTTTTTGCCAATGCTAATTCCGCAATTTCGCTAAGAATTTTTGGCGTATCTTGAGAAGATTTGACTTTATTTGACAATGGTCGTGCCTCTATGGCGCAAAAATAAATATATTAGATTTGCATTGATTCAATATGATTGATTATTAATTTGAGTTTAGAAATGCTGCGAGAGGGGTAAAGGATCTAATATCCTTGCCTAAAATAATGCTTACATCTACGCCTACATTTTCATCCGGCTTCACATGAATTATATTAGATGTTTTATAGTCAACGCCAAATGCGTTCGCTATTTTTTTTAATGATTCTATATTTTCGTTTCTTTGTATAATCATTGTATTGGAATAATCATGATGATCCGCATTATCTGCATTCAAAACATCCACCTGATTTCGCCTAAGATAAATGGCTACTTTATTCGCAATCCCTCTTTCTCCCATGCCATTCAATACTTCCACTTTAATATCTTCGATGGGGCTTTCTTGATAAACATCCACAGCCAATATGGGCTGTTCTGTCGTTGAAGAAAATACAACCTCAATGGGAATTCTTGTTTGAGATACATTTTTTGTGAAAGAAAAAATGAATGCAATCAATAATACACCAACAATCGCTATCGCTGAATTAAGGATGGTTCCTTGCGGGTTTGAACGTTTTTTCGTTTTTTTACGTTTCTTCGCCACGCCTTAAGGTCGCCTGGAATTATAAAGTGATGGAGAGAGCATGCTTTGGTATGTGGGAATATTTTGAAATTGGATTGAAAAATGAGCATTGTCGGACATGATGTAATCTAAACTCGCGCCAAATCCGATGTCTGCATTTTGTAAATTCTGATTCATTTGGTTTAGCTGAGGAAAACGAGATTGCATTAAAGAAATATTTGCAGTCAACCTTAAATTATCTTTTGCCCAATAAGAAATTTGATTTGTGTAGGATGCCATACTCAAACTTTGTCCACCAAGGTTCATCATTGAAACCGAAAAGCCATGATTCATATTAAAGCGATCTGAATTAAAAAAATTAATTGAGTTTTGATTTAACTCGCCATTAAGGTTTGTAGGCAATGTTTCTGAAGGAAGATGAGAAATGAATTGACCAAAAACAAGAGATCCTAAAAGAATAGAGATGCCTATAACATGTTTTATACTTCGTTTCATTTTTTCCTTTCTTTATAAATCTGATTGATTTCTGCTAATTGCTCCACCGTGTTCACACCCGAAATTTCGGTCGAATCCGCCATCAATTGCAATGCCACAGTTTTACCAAATTGAATAAAATGAGGCAAAACATCTGGCAAATAATATTCGTTCTGTCGATTGTTGTTTTTAATTAGTTTTAAAGTCTTAAACAATAATTGTGAATCAAATAAATATATCCCCGCATTTATTTCATTGATTCCTAATTGGAGTGGCGTGCAATCCTTATGTTCAACAATTTCTGAAAATTGTCCCTCCTTATTCCTTACAATTCTGCCATACCCTGTCGCATCATCCATTTCTGCTGTTAATAAGGCTGCGCTGGCCTTTTCATTTCTATAAACTTCAAGAAGAGATAACAGTGATGTTTCTCTCAACAAAGGGACATCACCAGAAAGGACTAAAATATCTCCATCCACGTTCCCAACAATCGATTCTGTCTGCATCACGGCATGCCCCGTTCCTAACTGCTCATCTTGGATTGCACACGCTAATTGAAAAGACGCAATAGAGGATTTTACTTTCTCTTTTTCATATCCAATGATAGGGATAATCTGTTCCGAGCCCACGGCTTGTGCCATTTTAATCACATGATGCAACATAGGAATATCATCAACAGGATGAAGCACTTTTGGTAAATTTGATTTCATCCGCGTCCCTTTTCCTGCGGCTAAAATGAGTGTTATCAGTGGTCTCTTGTTCATAATTTAATTACTCCTGGAATCAATAATGCCCCCACCCAAACAAATATCTCCATCGTAAAAAACGACAGATTGTCCGGGTGCAATCGCAAATTGTGCTTCTTGAAAAGTAAGTTCTACTTTATCTTTCGAAATTTGTTCCATAGTACATTTCGCATCTTGCGATCTGTATCGAATTTTAGCACCATAAGATTGGGATAAATCAGGCATTCCTCCTGAAACCCAATGTAATTGAGATGCTTCTAATTTTTTGTGATAAAGATTAGGATGAGTTTTCCCTTGAACCGCGATGAGTTCATTTTTTTCAATTGATTTATCTGAAACATACCAAGGCGCATTTTTTTCTCCATGGCCTCCACCAATGCCTAAACCTTGACGTTGACCTAATGTGTAATACATCAATCCATCGTGCGTGCCTAGCACTTGGCCCTCTGAATTAACGATATCTCCTGGACTTTCGAAAAGATATGTTTTGAGAAACGTTTTAAAATCTCGTTCGCCAATAAAACAAATTCCGGTGCTATCTTTTTTATTATACACTGAAAGATTTTCTGATTTTGCAATTTCTCGAATCTCTTCTTTTTTTAAAGCGGCTAAGGGAAATAAACTTTTCGATAGGGCTTCTTGTCCAAGCGTATATAGAAAATAACTTTGGTCTTTATTGGCATCCTCTCCTTTGTGCAATTCATAATTGTTTTTGGATTGGACGATTTTTGCATAGTGACCGGTAGCAATTTTATCTGCGCCTAAGTCAATACAATACTGCAAAAATGCCTTGAATTTAATTTCTTTATTGCAGAGAATATCCGGGTTCGGTGTGCGTCCTTTTTTATATTCGTCCAAAAATGTGCTAAAGACATTATCCCAATATTCCTTAGAAAAATTAACAGAATGGAGCGGAATGCCCAATACTTCAGAAACCATCAGCGCATCTTTATAATCTTCTTCTGCTGGGCAATCATCATCTTCATTCCAATTTTTCATGAAGACCCCCTCTACATCGTAACCGGATTCTTTCAGTAAAAAAGCTGCAACAGCGCTATCAACGCCACCACTCATCCCAACAATTACTTTTTCCATTTAGCCCATCCAAATCTTTTTCAGAACGGATAAAAAATATTGGACTTCTTTATCCGTATTATGTTTTCCGAAGCTGACCCGAATCGTGGAAAGATTTAGAGATTCAGAAATATCCATCGCCTCTAAAATCTTGGATGGCGTGGAAAGACCGGAATGGCAAGCGGAACCAGAAGAAACAAAAATATTTTCTCTATCCAAAAGAGTGAGCAATTTTTGATTATCCATTCCAGGCGCGGCAAAACTGATCAATCCGGGGATATGAGATTTTGAATTGCCATGAAATACAATATCATCTCGGATTGTTTTAATTCCTGTAATAAACTGATATTCTAAAACCTTGATGTGATCGGTCGTTTCCTTAATTTGCTCAACAGCCAATTGTGCTGCCAAAGCCATGGCTCCAATGCCAATGATGTTTTCTGTCCCCCCACGGAGATTGGATTCTTGTCCTCCTCCATACACAAAAGAATGCAAATTGGTATTTTCCTTTTTATAAAGACAGCCAACCCCTTTTGGACCATAAAATTTATGGGCAGAAAAACTCATCAAATCCACTTGCTCAAGCAGGATTTGGATTGAGATTTTCCCCAAAGCTTGCACCGCATCAGAATGAAATGGAATATTATGCGCCTTAGCCAAATCACTACATTCAGAAATGGGTTGAATCGTCCCCACCTCATTATTCGCAGTCATGATCGTAATTAATCCCGTATCAGTTTGAATCAATTTTTCGATTTCTGAAAGATTTACCTTTCCCCTACTATCCACACCTGCAATCGAATAAGAAAGCCCCAACGGCTCTAAATGCTGGAGTGTGCTGAGAATAGCTGGATGCTCAATTGCTGATGTGACAACATGCTTTTTCTCTTGAAAAAGTAAGGAATGTAAAACGGAATTATTTGCTTCTGTCCCACTTCCTGTAAAAATAATTTCTTTTGAATGGCATCCTAAAACTTCTGCCATTTGCTTGCGTGCAAGTTCTAATATATTTTTTGCTTTTCGACCGACCGCGTGGGAACTGGATGGATTTCCATAAATTTCACCCTGTGTCCTTTTTATCCATTCAGAGATAGCGAGGTCTAATGGTGTAGTTGCTGAGTGGTCAAAATAACAATTCAATTGTTTTTCCATGAGGGAAAATTACAAATAATTTTAGGAATCGTTTTTGATTTTTGCGTATTTAACCGTGTTGATTAAGCTTTGATAGAAAGGAGGTTTCCGTTCTTCTAAAGCAGTGAGGGTTCGATTTATATCGTAATCATAGCGTATAACATCCCATTTTATAGATTCTCCAATCGTTAAAAAGGCAACAGCTCCTTGCGTATTTTCATCGAAAGAAAGTCCTGTTGCCCCCTGGCAAAGCACGGTTAAATTTTCACTCTTTTCTTCCCGAGGTGAATGAATATGTCCATGGACAAAAACAAGTTGATCTACTTCGGGATGAGCGCCCATCACATGATCTCGCCAGTGTAAAGCCTCTATCATCGTGGGTGGCTTATCATCTCGTTGATACCAAGCATGGGTAAATTCGACTAAAATATTATCCACAATATCTCGGCTTGCAATTTTCATTTTTCTTACAAAATCAACCCCTTCGTCTCCCAATTGTTCTGCAGTCCATTTTTCATTTTGGACAATACCAATACAAACAGGATCGTAGGGATCCATACCTTCCAAAGAAGGCTGGTCTTCTTCCCAAAGACGCTCTAACAAATATCGATCGTGGTTACCTCGGATAAAAATTCCATCTTCGATTGATTTTAACAAAGCGAGGGTTTCCTTTGGCTCTGGCCCAAGCGCAAAACAATCACCAAGACATACAATTTGGTCAATATCATTTCGATTATCAATGAGAGATAAAGCCACTTCCAGTGAAGCCGCATTGGAATGTATATCTGTTATAATAGCAAATGTTTTTGCAGGCATGATGTAAAATTACTCTTTTGCCAAATTGATGGCAAGAAATTACATTATGGAATTAAAAACATATTTTTTTAATTATTACAATCATAAGAGCACTTGTTCTATTCAAGATAAACCTTGTAAAATCTATAATAGAGGGGAAATGAAATATTCGTTTTTCCATATTTTTAAACGCCTAACACTCTAACATAATATGAATCAAAAAATACCGCTCATTTATGGTATTGGAAATCCATTAATCGATATTGCTATTTCTGTTGAGGACAAAGATCTTCACGCTTTAAATCTTGAAAAAGGCATTATGCACCTCGTGGATGAAAAGCGACAAGCAGAAATCGTTACTTATTTTAAAAATCAAAAACAAGATTATCATCCTGGTGGATCTGCACCAAATACAATCTTAGCCTGCGCAGGGCTTGGAGTTCCTGCTTTAATTGCAGGGAAAATAGGTAAGGATACATTTGGGGATATTTATGTTAAGCAAGCTGAAAAATACGGTGTGATTTCTGGCTTAATCCAAGGAAATGGCCCCACAGGCTCTAGCATCATTTTAGTCACACCTGATGGAGAAAGAACCATGAATACCCACTTAGGTATGTGTCGTGCGTTTTCCGAAGCGGATATCAATAAAGAGCAACTTTCTCAAGCAAAATATCTTTATTTCACCGGTTATATGTGGGATACAGATTCTCAAAAATCAGCCATTATATCAGCCATTCAAATTGCGAAAGAAGAAAAAATACAGATTGTCTTCGATGTAGCTGATCCATTCGCAGTGAGTCGTAATCGAGACGAATTTATCAAGATGATCCAAAATGATGTTGATATCGTATTTGCAAATCAAGCTGAACTGGAAATCTTATTTGATTCAGATGATTATGAAAATTCATCACGCCAATTAAGTCAATGGGTTCGTAGTGCTGGATTAAAACTCGGCAAAAAAGGATCCTTGGTATTGAACAAAGGAAAAATAGACCCCATCTCACCTCGACTTGTAAATGCAAAAGATTCAACAGGCGCTGGAGATATGTATGCTGCTGGATTTTTAGCTGGACTTTCTAAGGGGTTTGACTGTTCGACGGCAGGGAAAGCAGGCGGTTTTTTAGCAGAAGAAATTATTCAAAAAACGGGTGCACAATTTGAAGTTGATAAAATCCAAGCTTACGCCTCTTCCTTATTTGAATCTTAATCAGTTTCTAAAACCTAATTTTTATCGCTTAAACCTTGAAAAATCAAGCTGTCTCCATTTAACTTCCAAGGCTGTATTTAATTAAATAATCAGAGGAAACTATGTTACATTCAAAAAATTTATTCTCATTACTCTTAGTCACTTTTGCCTTAGGCATCTTTGCTTGTGCTAGCCAAGAATACACAACGGCCAAATTAGCGATTCAACAATCCGATTGGGCGAAAGCAGCTGAATGGCTTCCAAAAGCCATGGCGGTCGAGCCGGATAACCCGGAAATCCCCATTGTGCTTGCGATTGAAATTTATGGACAAAAGAAAAATTGGGATAAAATGAATGAAATGTTCGACCTCGCCATGAGCATCAACCCAGAAAAAGTGATTGAAGTTCGAAACCGTTTTTTGCCTGTAAAAAATGCGGTAAATAATTATCGCGAACATTTTTGGGCAGAGTCTTTTAACGCGGGCGTGGAAGAATATCGTAAAATTCAAGATGATCCAGATAACAAAAATATTTATTTAGAGCGTGCTATTGAAGATTTTAAAAGTGCGGTTCAAATTAATCCCAATGATGCACAATCTCATGTGACTTTGGCAAAGAGTTATTTTGAAATGAAGAACGAAACTATGGCTAAAGAGACCATTTTGAGTGCTGTAACCATAAACCCAGATAGTTATGAGGCGAACATTGCGGCAGGACAAATTTTAGGTAGAACTGGAGCGAGCACAGAAGAAATTCTCCCCTATATCGAAAAGGCGGTTGAGGTTAATCCTTCAGCCAGTGATGCGCTTAGGGAATTGGCTGGACTCTATTATGATTTAGACCGTAAAGGAGAAGCGGTTAGCGTCTTTGAAAATGCGATTTCAAACGAAAAAGATGATAAAGTGAAAGCCGATTTATATTTCAATTTGGGTGTTATCCATAACCAAATGACCCATTATGAAGAGGCTGAAAAATCTTTTGATGAAGCTTTTTATTTGAATGACCAAGATTATGAAGCGGCACTTGGGATGGCAAGCTCTTACGAAGGTTTAGGCGATAAATATCTTAATGGAAGCGATGGGTTCACAAAAGATGTCGAGAAAGCAGCTCGGTGGTATCGAAAAGCTGAATCAAAAATTAGAGATGTGATTTCCATTGATTATGATAATACGTCAAAATATGAGCGACAATTAGAGCTTATTCGTTATAAAAGAGACGTGGCAGAAACTAATTAAGTTTCTTTCTTTTACGAATATATTCGGTCAAAGCTTTATCTAAACTTTGGTCTGTAAATAAGGGGACATAATCCACTAAGTATTCTCTGCATTTTTTGCGATAGTCTTTTTGCAATTTCTCTATAGATTCGGCGTAAGCTTTTCGAATATGCCAAGGTTCGGTGGTGATCTCTTCGCCACTTTCCATATCTTTAAATCTGGTTCGTGCATTAAAATCAAATTCTAATTCTTGTCGATCTAAAATGTGAAAGACAATCACTTCTTGTTTGTTATGACGAAAATGTTTGAGTCCATTCAGTATATTATCTGGATCATCCAATAAATCTGAGATTAAAATAATCAAGCCCCGCTTTTTAATCCGTTCCGCCATTTCGTGTAAGACGGGTTCAATTTGCGTATCCAATCCCGCTTCCACCGTTCCCAAATGAGACAAAAGCGTATTCAGGTGACTTGGATTTGATCTAGGAGGAATAAATTGGTTTACTTTTTCATCAAATAAAACTAAGCCCACACCATCTTGTTGATTCATCATAAGATAGGCCAAAGCAGCCATTAGTGTGCTAGCATAATCTAGTTTTGTGATAGCGCCACTGGAATAAAGCATGGATCGACTCGTATCTAAAATAAGATGTGCGCGAAGATTGGTCTCTTCTTCGTATCGTTTTACGAAATACCGATCAGTTTTTCCGTATAATTTCCAATCAATGTGGCGAATTTCATCTCCTGGACCGTAAGCTCGATGTTCGGCAAATTCCACACTGAATCCATGATAAGGACTTTTATGTTGTCCAATAATATAACCTTCTACAACTAATCGGGCACGCAAAGCCATATTGGAAAGCATGGCCGCCATTTCTGGCTGGAGATATTTTCGTTTGTCATCCAATGGAGGCATTTATTTTGTGACCGATTCTAAAAGTTGATTCAAAATATCATCCACATCCATGCCTTCAGCTTCTGCATTAAAATTAGGCAAAACACGATGGCGTAAAATGGGCAAGGCTAAAGATTGAACATCTTGAATATCAGGTGAAGGTCGGCCTTCCAAAACGGCTTTTGCTTTCGCGCCTAATACAAGATATTGAGATGCTCTAGGACCGGCACCCCAATCAATCCAATTTTTGATAAAGTCTGGAGCATTTTCAGAATTAGGACGGGTTGCTGTTGTTAATCTTACTGCATAAGAAACCACATTTTTAGCTACGGGAACGCGATGAACCAACGCTTGGTAATCTTGAATTTCTTGTCCAGATATGACTTTATTTAATTGGACATTTTCATCCCCAGTTGTTTTTTGGACAATCTTCATCTCTTCGTCTAATGTGGGATAATCCATTTTTAAATTAAACATAAATCGATCTAACTGAGCTTCTGGCAAAGGATAAGTCCCTTCCTGCTCAATGGGGTTTTGGGTCGCCAAGACAAAGAAAGGCTCTTTCAAAGCATAGGACTTGCCACCTGCTGTTACTTTATGTTCTTGCATGGCTTCCAAAAGTGCTGCCTGTGTTTTAGGCGGGGTTCGATTAATTTCGTCTGCAAGAATTATATTTCCAAATATGGGACCTTTATAAAATCTGAAAGCCCGTTTTCCTGTGGATGGATCCTCATCAATGAGTTCCGTGCCCGTAATATCACTGGGCATTAAATCCGGTGTAAATTGAATTCGCTTGAAAGATAAATCCAAAATTTCTGCCATGGATTGAATCAGTAAAGTTTTAGCTAAACCGGGCACACCGACGATAAGGGAATGGCCTCGAGATAACAAAGCGATTAACATGTGATCTAAGGTTTGGGTTTGACCAATGATTTTTTTTCCAATTTCGCTTAGGAATTTTTCTCGAGATTGGCTCAGCGCCTCCAAAAGTTTTGTATCATTCATTGTAATCCTGTTTTTTTTAAATATTCATTTGGTGAAGTCTAATCGTAATTTTTATTTTCATCATTATTTATCAACCCCCATTTTATCCCCCACATTCGGGGATTGATTTGGTGAAAATCAAAATTACTTTAGACCAAGTTCCATTTGTTTAATAATATAATAGGGACGAAAACTTACTCTATGAAATCTCATAATCCAATATGAGTTCTCTTGCAGAAGTATTCTATTCATGAGAAATTCACACCTATGAAAAATGCACGAAATGGTGAAAAAGTTCCCGTTGTTGGGCAATCACTAGAAAAACTAGAATCAATTGTGAAAGAAATGGGATTCCCTCGTTTTAGAGCAAAACAGGTATTTCAATGGATTTACCAACATCATATTGAGAAAATAGACGAAATGAGCAATGTGCCTAAAGCATTATTAGCAAAATTATCTGAAACTCATATCCTTCATCCCCTTTCTTTGAAATTGCATACTCCCTCAGAACTTGAGCCCACAGAAAAGTTTTTATTTACGGTTCAATCAGGCGAAAAAATAGAGACAGTGATTATGAAAGATGGAAAACGAAATACCATTTGCCTCTCCACGCAAATAGGCTGTGCCGTGGATTGCGATTTTTGTGCTACCGCCAAAATGGGGTTTCAAAAAAACCTAAGTGCAGGGGAAATTGTGGATCAGTTTATTCAGGTTCAACGGCGCACAACACTCCCGATTACTAATATTGTCTTTATGGGAATGGGTGAACCTTTTCTCAATTATAAAAATGTCATTTTAGCAGCAGATTTATTGAATCATTCTGAAGGAATTGGCATGGGAGCTAGACGCATCACCATTTCTACGGCAGGTATTGTGCCTAAAATCAAACAATTCGCAGAAGAAAAACATAAATATAAATTAGCGATTAGTTTGAATGCACCCAACGAATCTAGACGAGAGACAATAATGCCAATCACAAAAACACATCGCTTAAATGATTTGATGGAAGCGGCAAACTTATATTATGAATCTTCTGGACGCTTTCCTACGTTCGAATATGTCTTACTTGCTGGAATCAATGATTCACTGAAAGATGCCAATCAACTGATTCAATTAATTGGACGACAACCGTGTAAATTGAATGTGATTCCTTATAACGAAATTGGTGGAAAATATGAAAGACCTTCTGAAGATGAAATTAAGTCTTTTCTCAGCCAATTGAAGAACGTGCCCTTTCAGGTTACAGTTCGTTGGAGCCGTGGCACTGATATCAAAGCTGGTTGTGGGCAACTTGCTGTTGACTAGATCTTGAAGTTTATAAATTTTTTAGAAATCTACCAACACATTCATTGCATGGGTTTTGGCTTTCACTTTTTCATAGACTTTTTCGATAATCCCCTTTTCGTCAATTAAATATGAATATCGAAAAATTCCGTCAAACTCTCGTCCCATAAATTTCTTTCTCCCCCATGCTTTATACGCTTTAATCACTGATTTATCTTCATCAGAAAGTAAAGGATATTGAAATTTTTGTTTTTCGGCAAAGTTTTTTTGTCGCTTTACTGAATCTGCACTCATACCAATAATGGCGATATTTTTTGCTTTAAATTTTTGGAATTCATCCCGGAATCCCTGGCCCTCAAGCATTCAACCAGGTGTGCTGGCTTTTGGATAAAACCATAACAAAACTTTTTGGCCTTCAAAATCACTTAAGTTTACTATGTCACCATTTTCGTCTTGCAAGGAAAATGCGGGTGCTTTATCGCCTACTTTTAACATATTTATATCTCCTCTAATTTAATTTCTGACCATCGCATACGGTCATCTTTTTTCGTAATCATTTCATGCACAACAGCGATTCCTTGTTTTTGTCCTCGCCATACCAATCGCTCCTGCGCCTTTTCAAAAGGAAGCCATTCATATTCAGAATGCTCTTCAGATAGTTGGACTTCCCCTTCTTTCACTTCAATTCCAAAAACGGGAATAAGGTTTACTCTATCGCCGTGGACTTCGTAAAACTGACTCACATGATCGGCGACAAAAATTCTTTTCGGTGAAAAGCCCGTCTCTTCTTTCAATTCCCGAATGGCAGTTTTCCACGCTTTTTCTCCTGGCTCAATTTTTCCTGCAACGCCTTGCCAAAGATGTTCATATAATTTTGTTTTCGCCCGTTTTAAGAGGAGAAATTTGTATCTTTCCCCTGTATTTTTATAAACATACGCATCCACAACTCTGACTTTTATTTTTGCCATTACATGCGCTCCCATTCTGACGCTTTTTTGAGCCAAGCCTTGGCCCAAGCATCAAAATTGTCCGCTTGGATTTGAGCTCTCATTTCTTGCATCAAAGTTTGGTAAAAAGCGATATTAATCAAAGATGCCATCCGTAAGCCTAATATTTCATTTATTTTGATGAGATGTCTCAGATAGGCTTTGGTGAAATCAGTTCCAAAAGGGACGCTAGCTTTTTCATCAACAGGTGAAAAATCATCTTTATATTTTTCGTTTCGAATATTGAGAACGCCCTCGGATGTAAAAATTTGTCCATTTCGTCCATTTCGCGTTGGCATAACACAATCAAACATATCCACACCCATACGAACTGCTTTCACCAAATCAGATGGCCGTCCTACGCCCATCAAATATCGTGGTTGATCTTTGGGTAAAAGTCCATCGCATAAATCAATCATTTCCATCATGGCATTTTTCTCTTCGCCCACTGCCAAGCCTCCAATCGCCATGCCACATTTGGCATATGGGATGAGTGCTTCTGCGCTTTGTTTTCGTAAATCAGTATCTATAGCACCTTGCACGATGGGAAACACGGTTTGCTCCCAATCATAAATGGGTGGATGGTTTTGCATATATTTTTCGCATCGTTCCATCCAAGCGGTGGTCCGCTTGACGGCTTTTTCAACCATGGTTTTTTCTGCTTTTCCAGGAGGACATTGGTCAAATGCCATCACGATATCCGCACCTAAATCTCGTTGGATTTCCATAGATTTTTCCGGTGTGAACATATGTTTGCTTCCATCTAAATGTGAACGAAACTCCACGCCATTATCTGTAATTTTATTGAGCTGATCTAAAGAAAATACCTGAAATCCACCACTGTCTGTTAACGTCGCGCCAGACCAATTCATAAATTGATGCAATCCGCCTGCTTTACGCATTATGTCTGTCCCGGGACGAAGGTACAAATGGTACGTATTGCCCAAAATGATGCTAGAGCCCACAGAAGTAAGCTCATCTGGCGTCATGGTTTTGACCGCCCCCACCGTTCCAACAGGCATAAAAACGGGTGTTTCTATTTCGCCATGATCTGTTTCCAAAATACCGGTTCGAGCGGAACTTCTGCTGTCGTTTGATTTAATTGTAAATTTCATTTCTTAAAAAATAATACGAAAACTATCTTTGACATAACGGACAGGATGAAGTTTCATTTTCATTTTTTTTGTTTTTGCATTCAGATTTCTTTGAGGAATAAGTGCATCTGTAAACCCTAAGGCAGAGGCTTCTTGCAAGCGTTTTTCAATTTGTCCTACAGATCTGATTTCCCCCGCCAATCCCACTTCTCCAATCAAAATCATATTAGATGGAATAGCTTGGTCTCTCGCGCTGGATGCAATAGAACACAAAATCGATAAATCGGCGGCAGGGTCATCCACACGAAGTCCCCCAACCAAGTTCACGAAAATATCTTTTGCTCCCATGGCAAATCCCATTCGTTTATCCAACACGGCGATGAGCATGCCCAAACGTTTTGCATCAAATCCGTTCACATTCCGTTGTGGCGTGCCATAATTTGCGTTCGTGACCAAGGCTTGCACTTCCACAAGGATTGGTCGTGTTCCTTCCAAGGATGGGAAGATTGCAGTGCCAGGCACATTTTCGCTTCGTTCTGCTAAAAATAGTTCCGATGGATTCGTCACCTCACTCAAGCCGTCTGATTCCATTTTAAAGATGCCCACTTCGTGCGTGGTGCCAAATCGATTCTTGACTGAACGCAAAATCCGATGATCATGGCGATCGTCTCCTTCTAAATACAAAACGGTGTCCACCATGTGTTCTAACATTTTTGGCCCTGCGATGGTCCCTTCTTTTGTCACGTGCCCAATCATCATAATGGCTACATTATTTTGTTTGGATAAAGAAAGAAATTCTTGACCACATTCTCGGATTTGGCTCACAGAACCGGCAATGGAATCTATTTCTTCATTGTAAATGGTTTGAATCGAATCCACAATCAGTAATTGAGGTTTTACGGCAGAAACGTGGGATTCGATGCTGTGAATTTCATTCTCTCCCGAAAGGTGCAAATCCTCTGCTTTAATCCCAAGTCGTTTTGCTCTCATCGCCACTTGATCCTCACTTTCTTCTGCAGTGATATACAAAGTTTTGATATTTTCCTGACACATTTGTAAGGCAAGCGTGGATTTTCCTACACCTGGATTTCCACCGAGTAAAATCAAAGATCCTGATAAAATTCCTCCACCCAATACTCGATCAACTTCGTGCAATCCCGTTGCATATCGTTTTCCGGGATTTTCAGATAAAACATCTGATAGAGAACGGGATTCTTTTAAAGGTGAAATTCGTTTAGAAGCATTCGTTTTGCCTGTAACTTTAAATTCTGCAATTGTTCCCCATTCTTTGCAAGAGGGACATTGTCCATTCCATTTTGGAAATGAATCTCCACAATCAGAACAAAGAAAATGGGTTTTTGTTTTTACTTTGACCATCATCGAAACTTTATACTTTAGACTCTTATCTTTCTACTTTGCAATTTATTGCGTCCAAGTTTACCAATCCGGACCAAGAGAAAAATACCATTGAGGTTTAGAGTATGAATTTTCATTCACATCCCAGGCAGCATCAATTCTTAGTAAAAAATAGCCCAGATTGATTTTCGTCCCCACACCAAAAGTCGTTACCCAAGGCGTCATAGCATCAGGAGAATTTGCTCCATATTTATCTTTTAATAATGCCACATTGGTAAATTCTTCCGGATCATCCCAAGCCGAACCCACATCCAGAAAAGCATGTCCACGGATATTGCCAAAGACCATTTTCAACGGAAACCCCAAAGCGAGGTAATTGATGAATGGAAAACGAATTTCAAAATTCATCAGGACAGATTTTGCTCCCATTCTCTCTGCAAATCGCGCCCCTCGAACCGGAAAAACATATTCAGTAAAATAAATATCATAGAGGAGCGAATTATTCGTCGTGTCGAGGAGAACATCTCGCCAAGTGCCATCATCTTCTACGCCGTTGGTTTCTCCATGTCCACCAATAAGATAAGGCATTCCACCCAAAAAGAATTTTTGTGGATTCTCACCAAAACTCCCGCCAAAATATAAACGTCCTGCTAAAGTATAATCTTTCCCTAATAAAATATATTTTCGGGCATCCCATTTCAAGGTTTGGAACTTCACTTTTTCTGAACCGAACCCTGGACTGTGGGTTAAAGAAATATTTTGTCGAAATCCATCCACCGGTCCCACAAATCCCATGGTCGAATTGTCATAAACCCACGTCAACGATGGCATCAAAGTGGAAAAGCCTTCTTCGCTAGTGGTTTTGTATTGAATTTGAATTTGATCGCCTACCTGGATATATTCTTCTTGCATGATGGCGTAGCTGACTTTTTGCAAGGATAATCCAAAATCAAGACGTTGATACCGACTAAAGGGATGAGAGAGAAATCCTGTAACGCCATAATTTCGTAAACGGCCAATGGCTGTATATCCTACAGAAAAGAAATTCGCTGTTTGACTTGCGTAAAAATGATAATCCGTCTTGTTTTTTAAATAGCCATAATAAAACATATAATCGCTATTTTCTAGAGTCAAAACCATTTCTGTCCCAAAGGCCAATTGGTGGTCGCCCAAAATATCACTGAAAGAAAAATAGGTCATCCCGGAAGCGCCAAACACATTGGAAATACTTAAATTTCCTGCAATCAAATCCAAGGTGAATCTAGTTTTATACGAATAGGGAATATGCTTCCCATTGATTAAGGAATCGCCAATGACTAAATCTTCTTTTTGTCCTGAACCATTTCCCCCAATGGAGATATTATAATTTTCATAATAAGGTGCAAAAATCCAGTTTGAATAATCGTCACTCGGTGATTCCACTTTTTTTTGTTTATTCCTTCTTAAATCAGCTAAAGTTTCATCTCTATTCATTTTATTTTTGATAAATTGTGTTTCTGGCACGGGGACAGATTCCAAATCCAAAGGCTTAGATAAACTATAAATGTCCCAACCTGTTCCTGCATAACCAGAGAATATCAAAAGTTCATCGTCTTGGGAAAGGGATAATTGTTGCAGGCCAGTCAGTACATTTGAAATTGGGTAAGCGTCTTGATCATCTGCGGTTAAATCGTGTCGCCAAATATTCCAAACTCCTTTTTTATCCGAAGTATAAAACAGAGTGTTGGACTGATGCGCCCAAACCGGATGGTCTTCTTTTTGAGGCGTGTCTGTGATTTGTTGAATTTCACTGGTTTTTACATCAAAAATATAGATATCACTTTGCATATAATCATGTTCTGACATTTTGCCAGCATATTCTCCATTTACAAATTTTCCTCTGTCAGATACAAATGCGATTCGTGTTCCCGATTTATTCCAAGATGGATTGGAATCGGAAAAAGGATCAGAAGTCAATTGAATAAATGTTTCATCTTGAATATTGAATAAAAATAAATCACTGGCATTTCCTTTGTGCCCAACGAAAGCGATATTTTCTCCATTTGGACTCCAGGATGCAGAAAATACGCCATCTAAATTGATGGAGATTTTATCCGTTTTTCCTGATTCCACATCAACAATATGGATCACATCGCTTTTCCCCGATTTAGCGGCAAAGGCAATTTTTTTACTGTCCGGTGACCAAGTGATTCCTGGTTGAAGCCATTTTAATTCTTCAAAATTTACGGAGCGACTTCCTTTCACAATGATCTTGATTTGTTCTCCTGTCAACGCATCTAAAAGGCGGATATTAAAATGACCATTGTGATCGGACATAACCGCCACTTTTGATCCATCTGGTGATAAAGCGGGAGAGACATTATAAAAGTTGCGATCTTTTTTGTGGTCTGTTAATTTTTTAGACATATCTTCCAATGGAATGCGATCTGCAATATCTGGCCAATATTCCTTTTTTAAATATTTATGCCATTGAGTCGTTAAATCTTCCCATTTCATTCCAATAGCTTGTTCAAATCCTTTTTCTGCACTTTGAGTTCGTTTCATCGCCTTAAAGACTTCACCCACTTTTTCTCTGCCATATTTCTCAGTGATAAATCGCCAAACGGACTGACCACCTTTATACGCCATATAATAATTCAAATCATGGATGGTGGGAATGCGTTCATGAATCGCAATATCTCGCAAGGTCATATCCGCTTTTGTATCCCAATTGGAAGACAAAAATTCTGCCAAACCCTCATTCGTCCAAAGCGGAATCCGAAGCTTGGTTCTGTTTGAAATGATACTTTGCATATTTCCGCCATAGACCATGTCGTTAATCATGGCATGAACCAATTCGTGGTGAATCACGTGACGAAATTGATCATAATCTCCTTCGAAAGGAAATATGACGCGATTCTTGAATAATTCGGTTACACCACCAATGCCTTCTCGCATATACGTGCCAACCACGTTTGTTTGCTGAAATTCACTGTGAGAATTATAAACCAAAATCGTGACGCGCTTCTTTAAATTCCATCTTAAATGTATTGAAATTTGCTCATACGCTTCTTCTGCAATATCTGCTGTGAATTCGGCTAAGGCTTGTTCGCCGCCATAAAAATATATATCAAAATGTGGCGATTGAATATAAGACCAATCAAAATCCCGATATTGCACTTTGTTCTGGCCAAAAGATTGTCCCAAGAGGATTTGCCCTAAAAGGAATAAAATGAGTGTTATTTTTATTTTCATTATTTGTTTTGTATGCTTGTATTTGTATGCTTGTTCCCGAACATGACTTAAAGTCCAAAGAGAATTTAACAAGAAGACATTATCTTTTCATAAATAATCTATCTTGAAGTAATTTCTTTCATCATGCGAAGTCCTTTATATTTTATTTCTGATGTTCATTTAAAGCTTTCTAGCTCGGATAAAGAAATGGCACGACGGAAAAAACTCTATAGTCTTCTGGAGCATATTTCAGAAACTGGGGGGACTGTTTTCTTTATGGGGGATTTATTTGACTTTTATTATGAATACCCGGATGTAATTCCCAAATCATATTATCAACTTTATACCCAAATTTCATCCTTGAAAGAAAAGGGGATTGACATTCATTTTCTCGTTGGAAATCATGATTACTGGGTCATGGATTTTATCACAGATGAATTGATGTCCCATACACATTTAGGTGATTTTAATTTTGAAATGAACGGGAAAAAATTCTATTTGACACATGGTGATGGTATTTTGTCTTGGGATTATGGCTATCGTTTTCTTAAAAAAATGATACGCCATCCCTTTTTTATTTGGCTATTTCGGTGGATTCATCCTACGCTTGGCTATAAAATAGGTCGTTTTGTTTCTAAAAGTGGCTCAGAATACGACATGAATCAAAGCACAACAGAAAAAGTCAGAAATGAGCTGATTCGATATGCTGAAACAAAATCAGAAAACGGCTTTGATTTTATCCTTTTAGGACACTATCATCTAGGTGAAATGATAGACTTAAATCAAGGAAAACTCGCACTTCTTGGCGATTGGTTCAAAACTCCGCGGTATGCTGTTTTTGATGGAGAGATACTCAAAATGAAAACTTGGGAATCCTCATGAAGCTATTTTTCTCCATCACAATATCAAGTATGCTCTTTTTTCAAGGCTGTGCCACAGTCAAAGGACTCTTCAGTAAAAAAGTAGATCCAGACGAAGCTTTTTTCCTTGCTAATATTGAAAAACTTCGAAATGAGTATCAAGATGGCGATTTTGAAGCATTGAAACAATTGATACGGATTTACGAAGATCCAACAGAACAAATGGAAACGCGGATTGAAGCAGGACTTACTTTATCTAACACACACCATCCAACGGCTTTGAATGCAATTTCTGATATGGTGGCTACCACTTCCGCCGTGGATTATACCCTTTTGACCGCATCTATCGAAATGCTTGCAAAATTTAGAGAGGACCCAAAAGCGAGTGAATCTATGATTAAAGCGATGCACACTTTGGAAGAACGAACGAACACAGTTCACCTTACGCTCATCGAGAATCTAAATCGTGTCCGTAGCAAAGATCAAATTCGCGCCCTTTTGGATTTATATCATGTTGCCAAAAGTAATATGGCGCGGACAGAAAAATTGCTTACCCAAACCATGGGCGCCCTTGGAGATCGGCAGGTAATTCCTGTTTTAACTGAAATTGCGAAAAATCCAAATATTCAAATTGGCACCCGAAATCAAGCTGTTGAAATTTTGGGCAAAAAAAATCCACAGGATGTGGCGGTCGCTTTTGCAGAATTATTGGGCGATCCCAATACGAATCTGGAAGTGAGAGAATTCGCCCTCAATACCATGAAAGGTGTGAAAGAAGAAAATTTGGTGCTCTCCTTATTAGACACTTATAATATGGGAAAGCGAGAGTATTATAGTTTACTCAAAACCATGTTGGAAGCCTTAGGCGAGTTTGACGATCCAGAAGTAAAAAAATCTGTAATCGAAATTGCAATTAGTCAGGATTATCCCCTCAATATTCGTAAAAAAGCTGTGGAGAATCTAGCTAATTTCAAAGACCCGACGGTAATCCCAAAAATCTTACCACTTTTAAAAAATAAACACTCTTATGATTTATATGATTATATCATTGATATGATTTATGCTTTGGGACAAGAAAAACTCTATGAAAATGAAATTCGTCAACTTGCCTTTGAAGCACATTTTTCAAGGAGAAGTCATGAGTAACCTACAACGATTTTTCCTAATTTTACTCAGCCTTACACTTTTATTTGGAAAGAACCCAAGCTTTACCATTTCAGGAACAGTTCAAGATTCAAGCGGGCTTGCATTGCAAAAGGCAATCGTCTTTTTATTTGACGATAAGGGAACTGAGCTTCAAAATAAAAAAACTAATAAAAAGGGAAATTTTAAATTCAAAAAGATTAAGCCTGGAAGTTATATCCTTAATGTAAAACATGAGATTTACAGTAAAACTTCTAAAGCTGTTACTGTAAACAATCAAGACATATGGGAAATTTTGTCTTTTACTAACACGGATAATTCTTCTCAGATATTGAGCGCTCCAAGCATTGCATCTTTACCAAACACCTTGACTTATCTTCCGGAAATTCGGAAAGAGCCTGAACCTGAAAAGTTAAAAATAGATGAAAGTTTTTATGATTATAAAATGAATTTGGAAGCGATGCAGATTCAAATTGATTCACTCAAAAGTGTAGTAACTGCTTTTGAAAATTATAAAACGATGCCTGAAATAAAAGCTGAGATTTTAGATTTAATCCAAGTGCCTCAATATGGGCATAGAATTGAGCTACAAAATGGGACAGTTATTACAGGAAAAATAGTATCAGAATCGGATATTTCTTTGACTCTAGAAACTCAAATTGGTCAATTGGTCTTGAAAAAAGAAATGGTGCTCCGCATGGAAGCCTTTGCAAAGCCTGTTCCACAACTTGAATTTCTTGGAGAACCTATGATTCAACTCTATCCAAACAAGCAGATTTTTTCAGGACAGATTAAAAATATAGGCAATAGACGAGCCGATTTCGTCCGAGTGATTGGTCATCTTTGGACGCGCACCACAAGCTCTGCTGGCGCTGATTCCATTTTTGTAAAAGGCACAAAAATTAAATATGATACAGGTGTTATCTCTGATACAGCGCTTGAACCCAATCAAATTGCGAACTATACGCTAAGCGTTCCTCTTATCCCTGGAGCAAAATCTCAATATCATACTTTGGATATTCATTGGAAAGAAACGCGATAATTTTCTTTAAATTATAAGTCTAAATCGTCTCATCATATAAAAATATGGACGATAAATTCCACACTTAAATCAGCATTATTTCAATAACATCGGTTTTCTAACTTGTTTATACTGTGCAGATTCCATAAAGCAAAATTTATTTTGTAGAATGTTTTATACATTATTAAAAACTAAGAAGCCTTCCAATTACTTGAAAGGCTTCTTCTGTAGCGGGGAGAGGATTTGAACCTCTGACCTTCGGGTTATGAGCCCGAATAAAGTATAGTAATATGTGGACTTACAGGATACTGTGACCTTAGCGTGACCGTTTTTGCCTTCAAACCCCCTCCAGACAATAATTTGTGAGGGGGTTTGATTTAGCCTTTTTTTCATTATCCGTTTTCATCTGAAACATTAGTCGTAATGGATGCAGTATATACGGCATACCTGCTTTATCTTTTTGACCTTTGTGTGCTTCAACTGCTATTTCAATTGCTCGTTCTAATGTTGCCATTTGTTCCAGCGTGAGCTGGCTGTAGTGTTTCATTTGTGCTCCTCATTTTTGTCGGTGGGAAAAGTGCAGAGCCTACAGCGGCTCCGCTTTTTTCACAACCAATCTTTGAGTTGCACTTAAGAGTTGAATTCAGGATTTAATTTTAAGTTTTGATTCTCCTGTAAAATTTATACCCGCATCATCTGCATTTTGAATTAATTCTAACAGCTCTCTGCCATGATAATCTTTAATATGGCTCTGTTCACGGTTATAACTTGAAATTAATCGATCAGGATCCTCTTTATATACATTTTCAGCTTTGGTCAATTCACTGTTTAACCAATATTCCCAATCTTCCAAGCTTTTAACTTTCCATGTATTTATATTTTCAGTCATGGGAACATTTATTTATTGAGGATAACCTGTTTAATATTTTCATTTTAAATACCTCTCCATCTCATCAAACTTATTTAATATTGCTTCAACAAGTTCTTGTTTTGAAATGATATATTTTGCCCATTTACTATTTTTAGGATTTAAGATATTGGTTGTAATTCTATACCGTTGATCACCCTGTGAGTTTATTACAGTTCCCTTCTTTTTTACATCTTCAGAAGGGATAAAAAGTAGATTGTTATCTATTTCAAAGGTGCTGGAGTTAAAATATGCTCCTACAATAAAATAAGTATGATGAGCATTAAATGTCTTCATTCTTACATCAGAAATGAAATTGCTATTATTATGCAATTTGAAACGACCTTTAACTTGAATAAACAAAGGTTGAAAAACACCATTTTTTACAACTATTAAATCGATCCCTTCGCTATCCGAAACAGGCTTGTAAACACTTAAACTTCCCTGTCCATAGCACCATAGCCAACTCTGATTTTAGGAACCCTGATTACTGGGCCCATCAATTAAATAACCAAGAATAGAGCATTAAGCTGAACAGAACTAAAACTATTACTAGCAAGTGTCCATCTTTAATATAATTTGGAGGGATAACTTTTTCTTCTGAGGCTTTTTTAATTTTTTTATGCCCTTTTGCAGCACCCGTCATTGCCTGTTTCATTTCGTCACATGACTGAAATCTGTCTTTTGGGTCTTTGGCGATGCTTTTGAATATTACATCCACAAGTTTGTCTGGTATATGCGGGTAAAAATCTCTGGGGTCCTGCGGTGTTTCCCGCACATGGAATTCCATAATAGAAAACTCCGTTTGGGCTTCAATGGGTAAACGTCCTGCCAATGTTTCATAGAGTGTAATACCCAAACAGTAAATATCCGAACGATGATCCACTTCCTGACCCATGACCTGTTCCGGTGACATATAGATAGGTGTCCCAATTTTCTGTCCTGTTTGTGTTAAACCAACGTCACCTATTATTTTAGCAATCCCAAAATCAGTCACCTTTACTTTATCTTGATCCGTAACCAATAAATTAGCCGGCTTGGCATCCCTGTGTACAATTTTGTTTTCATGGGCATAAGCAAACGCATCTAATACCTGGGAGAAAAGTTTTATTGCTCTGTCAGATGCCATGGGACCAATTTCTTTCCCGATAATATCTGAAAGAGGTCTGCCTTCAACTAATTCCATAATAAGAAAAAGATTGTTTTGTACTTCTAAAAAATCATATAGAGTTACGAGACCGGGGTGAATCAATGAAGCCTGGAGTTTTGCTTCAGAATAAAACCTTTCTTTAATATCTTTATCAGAATAGAGTTGGGGATTTAACATCTTCACAGCAACATTCCGACCTAATACATCGTGTGTCCCTCTGTAAACAACACCCATACCTCCACGACCAATTTCTTCTGATACTGTATAGGAACCTAGTGTGTAGGGTAAGTTTATCATGCCTGCACTCCGGTTATTCCATCGGGTTGAATGATCTGAAATTTCTTTATCCTGGATGTGGTTACATGATTCCCAAATTCCAAAAATAATCCTTCAACAATAGTATTCATAACCACGCTTGTTCCGCCAAAAGTTGAGCCGGCTATGGTTGTTGAGAGTGGGGAATTGCCCTTTCTGTCAAAATGACCACCGGTAACAGAGACAACAGATTGTACAGGATTTACTAACCTAATTTCGTAAAGGGAGTTTTCTGTCCAAACCTTTATAATCCAGTTTTTCGGTATTTCAGAAATAAGCAGTTTTGCCCGTTTTTTTATTGATGGAGCTAATTCATCAAAATTAATTTTCTTTTGTTTTTTTATCATCTTTCTCTTTATCGTTGAGTTGTTTAGATCCTATGGGGTTTTTCTTATCGTTTTGTTCATGCTCCGTGGAATCTGGTTTTTCATGACTAATTGTATTATCTTTATCATTTTCATTGTTCGTAGAATCACCAGAACCTTTTACTTCGGATTCTTCTGGTGTCGCAGTAAATGGAATATCATCATTCCAGAATTTTTTAATTCTGTTCGTTGCATCTTGTACTGCTAATGTAAGAATAATACCAATAAATAATCCAGCAAGCAATATACCCCATTTTCTAATAGTCATTTGTGGTAAGATATCTTTCATATCTCTTTTTGGTTTTTGGGGTTGCGGTGGCCTTGGACCTTTTTTCACTTTAATAACAATGGTTGTAATATTATCATGTCCACCGCGGTTATTTGCAATTTCTACCAATTCTTTTGATGCCTCCATGGCAGAATATTTACCAATTATTTTAAGGATATCTCCATCGTCAGCCAAACCGGTTAAACCGTCTGAACATAACAAAAGAGTATCTCCCTTGTATAGCTTTTCAGTAGAGTAATCAGGCGTGATATTCTCTATTCCTACTGCCTGAAGAATCCTGTTTTTTTCTGGATGTGTTTCAGCTTCTTTTTCAGTAATAATCCCCTGATCAACCAATTGCTGAACAAAGGAATGGTCTTTTGTGAGTTGTTTGCTTTTATGTTGGCGAAAGAGATAAATCCTACTATCGCCAACATGGGCATAATAAGCATCCCCGTCATAAATGATAACAGCAACAATCGTTGTTCCCATTCCTTTAAGAGTTGGGTCTTCTTCAGCCTTTGCAAGGACCTGTTGATTGACTTCCATGATGCCGTTTTGAAGAAATTGAAGCGGGTTATCATGGAAGGATTCCTTAAATGATTTACAAAGACTATTCACCGTCATTTGAGATGCAATTTCTCCGCCTTGATGTCCGCCCATTCCATCAGCGACAACGTATAAATCGCCCCGGGCGTTTGAGGCAGACCCAAACTGGTCTTGGTTTATTTTTCTAACTTGTCCAACATCAGAATGGTTTCCAATCTCAACTTTCAGTTTTATTTGTTTTTTCATGAGTTTCCTCTATCCTTGTACTGATATTTTAATAGCGCCTAACTGTAATAACGAACCGGAAGAAAGTGGTGCCTGAGCAATGCCTGAACCATTTACTTTTGTTCCATTTGTTGAGTTTAAATCTTCAACAACATAGTTATTCCCAACGACCATTATTTTACAATGGTGTCCGGAAACAGTAGCTTCATTAATTACAATATTATTATCGGATGCTCTACCAATACTTGTTTCTGTCAAAATCGTTTTCGTTTGTCCTGTCAACGGCCCCGTTTCAAATGTCAATTGAAGACCCGCCGATATGGGCTCGCGACCCATGATTACCGTTTTTCGAGGATCAACGGGTGCGTGTACCACTTCTGTTTTCTTTATTACCGGCTTTTCATCATTTGCTGCCGCTTCAACATTTGTTTGTTCTTTTTCTAATCTTTCCTGTTCTGCAATCTGACGCTGTTTTTCTTCTTCAAGGCGAGCCTCCTTTTCCCGGTTCTTCTTTTGTCTTCGTAAGATCAGAAGCACAATAAGCAATATTATCACTGCTGCAATTGTGCCCAACACCCACCAATTTATTTCAGCTTCGATTGGCCCGGTTGCAATTGCGGCTGGGGAACGAAACCTAAAATTTGCATTACCTGAATCATTGTCTTTTGCCACCGACACGCTTATCGTATGCTCCAAACTATCCGCTATAAAAACATTAGCGTTAAAACAAAGAATTGTCCGCTCCTGAATCTGTTCAAATGTTTGGACATAAAGATTTGCTAATTCATTAACCGTGGGTGCATCATTGTATATGCCACCGGTTTTATCTGACATTCTTTCCAATATTCGTCGATATTGAATGCCAACGGATGTGTGATAGCCAATGGAATAAACCGGTATGCCAAATCTCTTCGCTTTACTTACGCAATCATCAAAAGTGTATGCTTCGCCTTCATCCTTACCATCGGAAAGGACAATAAGAATACGGGTTGCAGGGATGTCCGATGCATCATGAAGCATATCCAATCCTTTATCAACTCCATAATAAAGTTCTGTGATCCTGCCGATGGCTTGAATATTATTACTGAATGCTACCAGTGAATCCTTATTATTTATAAATGTTGATATCACATCTATTCGATCATGAAAAGAAATGATGCCCAGTTTATCACCATCTCGGAGATGCTCAGCTAAACTTTTGATGGCTGCTTTTACACTATCAATGGGTTCGCCTCGCATACTTAAGGAAGCATCCACCGCCAATAGGATGGCAATATTTTCCCCTCGTTCCCGAAGTGTTTCAATCTCTACAGAACTGTTTAGAACTGTATCTTCATAGACACTTACCAATTCTTTCGTCAGCCCGGTAATTGTATTGCCACTGGCATCTTGGACAGAAATAGGTACGCATATTTTGGGGAAATCTGCTACATCTGTATTTCCGATGGTAATTGTCAGGTCACCTCCCGTAAGACCGGCAAACATAAATAAGACCAACATTAATATTATGATGTTACTTTTCTTGATTTTCATTGTTCTTTTCCTTTTTTGTTTTGTTAATGATTTATTCACACAATTATCAACTACCCATTTAAGCACTACTTATTATTACTACGATTACAATAATAATCAATCCCAACCACGGAGCGGCATATCCGATTGATCCACCGATTAAAAGCCCTATAAAACTGCCAAACCCCTGAGCAATGAAACTACCCATGGCTAAACCAATAATAATGCCTACGATTGCACCAAAGGTGCGAAACCCTTTGCTGTATTCTTCCGAATCGTTTGTTGATACTGCTTGGTTTTCTTTAATCAAATCGTCTTCTAGTGCATCATCTTCATCGAGCCAATCTTCTTCCTCAAGCAAATCATCCAATGCATCAACTTCTGCATTTGAGCTATCCGTGTTATATCGTTCCCAATCCGTATCATAGAGAGCATTCTTAAATTCATTGCAGTCTGTAAAACGATGCTTTGGCTTCTTACTCAATGCTGTGAGAACAACTTCTTCAATATAATCTGGAATATGAGGATAAATGTCGCTGGGGTAGGGTGGAACTTCATTGACATGCATCTCAATAAAACCAAACATAGTATCGGCCAAAAAGGGTAATTTACCCGTGAGCATTTCAAAAAGTGTAATACCCAATGAATAAATATCAGATTGTGTTACTTGCTTTTTCCCCTTAACCGCTTCCGGAGACATATAGGCATATGTTCCAACGGGTGTTCCTCTTGCTGTCATAGTCTTGTTCCCCAAAACTTTTGCAACACCAAAATCTGTGAGTTTTGCTACATCACCATGCCCTAAAAGAATATTAGAAGGTTTAATATCTCTGTGAATAATCCCTTGGCTGTGAGCGAATTGCAGGGCATCTAATATCTGGCTGAAAATACCCACAGCCCGCCGATAAGGGAAAAGCCCTGTCTTACTTTCCATTATCGTTTCCAAACTCTCGCCAAAATATTCCTCGGCAATAACGATGGTATTATGCCACTCAAAATGCTCATAAGCCCGTACAATATTGGGGTGCTTCAAATTCCGAAGGATTTCTGCTTCCTGGATGAATCGTACTTTGGAAGAGGGGTCATCTGCAAATACATCCCGATGCATTACTTTTAAGGCGACAGAATTGCCATGTCGCAAATGTTCCGCTCGGAATACCTTGCTGTAGGCACCTTCACCAATAATTTTGGTAACACGGTAATGTTTTAATGTTTCACCTGGCTTTAGCATTATTTTAATTTATTAACCAATTTTTGTACGAAAAACAATTCTTCTGTTTCTTTTCTTTTACTCATGGTTGTATTATACCAAAAATATTTTCGATCCACAGGATAAATAGCCAAATAGTCAACACAAATTAATCCCTAACACAACGGACCGAGAACCCGTACTCCTTATTCAATACGTTCTGGCCCACGTCTGAATAATCGTAATACAGTGTCCGGTACCACGCGCTATAACTATTGAGCCCCGTAGAAGCCCAGAAGTAACCGAGGAATCCCTGAAGACTGTAACTACCATTGTGGCCGCTGTAACCACCCGGAAGGGCCGTAAAGCCGCTGCTGCCAAATTCTGTATTATTCTCGTAATCCCCGTCGTTCCATAAATCAGCGTTGCCTGCAAGCTTACTTCCTTCGTTTGTTCCTCTCCAACCCGGGTCATCAGCTTCACTTTGGCTCATGCCCAATGCCATTTCCAGTTCCTTCCATTCATCATCCGTTGGCACATGCCAACCATCCGGAGCTATGTTTCTATTGCCATCCACACTTGTTTACCTATTTTAATTGTTTTGTAAGTATTGCCATCTACATCTTTAAGCTTGCCAGTATTTTTTTGAATTCGCATTTGGTAAATCTGTTGTTTTTCAGAAAAAATATAAATAAAAGAGTTCATTGCATAAGCTTCATCCACCTTCCCCAACGCTTCTACCCATTTTTCTTCTAACGCAAAGATATCTGCTTCATCCAACTTTGATCCAGCCCACAATTCTTTTATTTCATCTCTTTTAATTGAAATCTCGTCTGAAGGTTTTATCAAGTGAGCCTCATCTATCTTTTTCAAGGCCAAATTATATTTTTTATACCTAACTAAATAATCAGCTGCATCCAACCTATTTGATATTTTCACATTGTCAATAATGGCCGGCAAAAGAAACAATAAAATGACTGTAAGAATACTTGCAATATTTTGTATCCATAATATCTTAAAAGCTTTGTTATAATTTTTTCCTCTCTTTTTATCGTCTCGAAATCGATTATCGGTAGGAGTATAGTGATGTTTGGACGAAGATTCTGGACCTGAAACAAGATTACATAATTTGCGCCACTTTTTTAATTCATAGAGCCGGTCAAATTCCTTTTGAAAGGATTGTAATTTTTCATTTTCATTTTCAATCTCATCTTGTTTTTTTATCTCTATTTCTGCAATCTGAAGAATTTTCTTAATATGGCATCTTTTACTCCAAAAGTTAATTCCAATATTTGGTTTATTTTCTTTTTGCTTTAATATTTCTATCCAGGACTTTTCTTTTAATAATTTATTTAGTGTGTGTAAAAATTCATTGCATTCGCTTTTGGCTTTTTTGACTTCTATTAGTTTTCTATCCAGTTCGGGTACGTTCTCATTCAAGTATATTTTATAATGGATGGGAGCTTTCTTCACTAAACTTAAAAAGCTGTCCCAATCTCCCGACTTATATAGTTTTTCCAGCTTTATTGTTCGTTTCTCAAATTCCTTCTGGTTTTTAGCCTGTTTTTGTACTTCTTTTTCCCTTTGTTTCAATAAATCAGTAATATCTAAATAGCGTGAATTATTTTTTACCCATTCAATTGCCAATGCTTCTGCATCTGCCAATAATCCTTTTACCGCTTCCCACTTCTTCTTTGTTAAAGCAGTCTGGGCATTGTCAAGAATGGCTTGAAATTTATCATACTTAACTTTGTCAATTCCGCATTGCCCACAATAAACAGCCGTAACTTGTGTTTCTTCTCCACAGGATGGACAAGGTGATAATGTGGAAGAACCACAAGAAAGACAAAAACGAGCGCTCAATGCATTATCCACTCCACAGGAAGGACAGGGCGCCACGCCGGTTGCTCCCAATACAACACGGTCAATCTTCTGCACCATACTTGTTTTACCGGATACCTTGATTTTTGTACCCTTCAAAGCTTTCTCAAATTCTTCTGCACTTTGTATCCGGCGGGAAGGATCCTTCGTAAGCACATCCATAACAGCGGTTTCCACTTCGTTAGGAACATACGGATAATACTTCTGGGGAGAAGGTGTCATGTCTCTAGATATACTCATTATCAAGGACATAATATCTTCACTGCCTTTGCCTTCAAATGGAAGGTGCCCTGTGAGTATCTCAAACAGCGTTACACCCAAAGACCAAACATCACTCTGTTTACTGGCAGGCTGTCCCTTAAATAGTTCCGGGGCCATATAATGAAAAGATCCGACTAATCCGCCTGTTTGGGTAAAGCCGCGACTCCCCTCCTGCTTGGCAATACCAAAATCCATCACTTGGGCTTCATCCTTTGATGTCACCATTACATTGGAAGGTTTAATATCCCTATGAACTATATTCTTACTGTGGGCATGAGCTGTTGCTGATAGGATGCCTTTAAATATTTTTAGTCCACGATTCGGAGGGACCAGTCCAACCCTATTAATAAGTTGTTGGAGTGTTTCTCCTTCTATATACTCCATAACCAAAAACCAGCCATCATCTTCTTCAAAAAAATCATAAACAGGAACTATATTGGGATGGTCCCCTAATTGTGCCTGGATCTGTCCTTCTCCTTGAAACCGGCTCAACATTTCCTGGTTACGGGTAAAGTCAGACCGCAATGCTTTAACGGCTACGGTGCAGTTCAGGTTTGTATCAAACCCTTTATAGACCAGACCCATCCCTCCCTCACCAATGAGGGTATCTATCTTGATTGAACGGAGCTGGGAGTTGGGTTTTAACATATTTCCCTTAATAATTTATCATACATTTTCTGTGTAACAAGCAATCATCCACCTCTTCTAGTCTTAATCATAATTCAATTCTATCATAAAATACTTTTAGACCCAATTCCGTTAAAAAGCGGAATTGGTAATTACAGAAAACAGCACACAGAATACGCATCAATAATTACCGAGCAGAACGCACCAACCGGAACCCGACGTCGTTGAGCCTGAAGTCCGGACTGACCCTGAGGCGATCAGCAACCCGACAATTGGCGGCGACGTCGTTCCAAGAACCACCTCGCAGAACGCGAGTATATCCGCTGTTAGGCCCATGAGGGTTGACTCTCGGTCTTTTGTTGGAAAAATTGAATACATACCAATCAGAACACCATTCCCTTACATTACCACTCATGTCATAAAGCCCCAAGGCGTTGGGTTGTTTTTGTGCTATAGGGTGTGTCTTTCTGTTCACAAAAAAAATTATTTTTGTATTGCCACTATTGCCCTCATGCCACGCTACTTCGTCTATGTTGTTTGATCCTGCATATATGAAACCTTTGGGCTTATTTCCTCCTCTCGCTGCATATTCCCATTCTGCTTCTGTAGGTAAACGTTTACCTACCTTATTGGCATATTCATTGGCATCATGCCAAGATACATTTTCTACGGGACGATCATCGTTACCACTAAAATGCGAAGGATTCTTGCCCATCACTTTTATATATTGAGCTTGAGTAACAACTGTTTTATCCATAAAAAAACTGCTCACCGTTACGGTGATGATGGGCTTTTCGTCGTTTTCTTCATTGCTGCCCATTTGGAAACGGCCACCTGCCACTAAAACCATGCCGGAAGGACATGTTTTTGCCATACTAATTATTTTCTCGGTTTTTTTAAATTTTTTAAAAAAATCAGAAAACTTCTCAATATGTACTGGATGTTTTTCTTGTTGGTCAAGTATTTTCCCATAATCCATTTTTTCTATGGTGTGTAAAAATTCATTGCATTCGCTTTTGGCTTTTTTGACTTCTATTAGTTTTCTATCCAGTTCGGGTACGTTCTCATTCAAGTATATTTTATAATGGATGGGAGCTTTCTTCACTAAACTTAAAA
>Ga0209142_1000258_pt1 | contig 44485 bp, 48 predicted proteins | sample SaaInlV_120m_DNA_FD_184678 | JGI IMG/M metagenome (GOLD analysis project Ga0209142, IMG submission 184678) | Marine microbial communities from expanding oxygen minimum zones in the Saanich Inlet - Saanich Inlet SI074_LV_200m_DNA (SPAdes) (version 2) | ecosystem: Environmental > Aquatic > Marine... | reverse complement strand
TTTACGCTTCTTGGTGGTGAATTCGGCGTCTGTGAAGCTGATTTGCTGCATTGTAGGGCTCGTTGCTTGGCGTGATTCTATGATCTCATCATTCAAGGAAATTCTCGAGGACTTGTTCAGGCTTTCCCTAGTTCACTTCTATGGGGCCGCGATGCGGCCTCCTGAAGATGACCCAAACGGTGATTTTGCGAAATCCCGCTTATTGAAAGCCCTGACCTTTTTGGTTGGGGCTTTTTTGTTGGAAATTGCCCTATTGAGTAGTGGGAGTAGTATGATCTTAGGTTCGAGTTTTCATGAATTCCATAGCAGAGGATAGATGCCATGTGGGGAAAAAACGATAAAGAAGAGGAGTTCGAGGTGAGCACCAAGGTTAAGGAGAGTAAGAGCGTGGAAAAAAATAGCTATCTGGGTAAGACGGACGAGCAGGCGTTTATTGGCTCTACTGTAGTGATTAAAGGGGAGGTGACCGCAGCCGAAGATCTACTGGTCGAGGGCAGTATTGAGGGTTCGGTCCACATCAAGAATAACAAGCTCAAAGTCGGTAAGAATGGTTCGGTTAGTGCGACCATCGAGGCCAAGACGGTCCATGTCGAGGGTCGGGTGGATGGAGATATGGATAGCTCTGAGCTGGTAACCATCCATGAGTCGGGACGGATGACGGGCAATATCAAGGCTAACCGTATCGTGCTGAAAGATGGTTGTCGTTTTAGAGGCCATATTGAGATGGATATGGACGATAGTAAAAAGCTGTCGGCCCCAGCTGCAGCCACAACCAAGAAGTAGTCTGAATAGGGCGAAAGCGCGGTGAACCTGAAACAGCAATCATCACACTCTGGTCGACGTGGGCAGGCAGCCGCGTTGTCGATAGACCAAATGACCCCTTCGCATACGGTGGTCTTCAAGCGACTGATTGAGCGTTTTCCGCGTGATCGCACCATCAATATGATCGATCTGGCTCGGGTGATTGAGAGCAATATTGAATTCTTCTTTGGCTACGATATGCGCCTACACTATCCAGACTTTACCCATCTGCTCTGTGAGATGCGCAGTGAGCAGCGTGGAGGAGTCGATGAGTCGGCATTGAAGGCGGGACAACAGCTGGATGATGATGGGTATGTCTTTATCGACAGCAGTGTTACAGCGGCAGAAGAGTCGTCTGAGGTCAAATTACCCCCGCTCTTTGCCGATCTTGTGGACGCAGACTGTGCGCTGGTGTGGGATCTGTTGCAGTATCTGAATCGTCCTGAGGTTACCGAGCTATCGCGTAAGTTGGCGGCTTCGATGAAGAGTGGTGGGCTGCTCTATTTGGTTAACAGTACCCATGCCAAGATCTCGATGGAGCCGATGTTCTGTACCGTGCAGGATGAGTCGCATATCCTCTTCTCTGGTTGTGATGCTGAGGAGTGGATCTCTCCCGGATACAGTCAGCGAGAAATTATAGAGATGATGCCGGAGTTTCATTTGATGCACGCAACGCTGCTGCAGAATGGGCTTCAAGAGATGTTGTTGGAGAAGAAGCCCTAAAGGAGTTGTTTTCTCCCAAAAATCCAATCCAAAAAAAAGCCCCAGCAAAACTGCTAGGGCTTCCTTATTTACGACACTGTAAAGGAGGTAATCAGTGTTTACTTAGCTACTGGAGCTTGCTGCATGTATGGGTTGTATGCAACATTCTCAGTGCGCAGATCAGAAGTACCGTTCATGCGGGCGTTGTTAGCTGCGTCCATATCGGCTTGCATGTCAGAAGAACCCTTACCAGAAGCGTTGATTGTCATGCTGAAGTTACCCTCTGCGTCACCCTTACCAACAGCAGCTCCACGTCCCTTTCCGTCGAAAGCGCCATCAGCAGCACCTGTACCGTAACCAGACTGGTTATCGTCAGATCCACCGAAGAAAGCAGAAGCGCTAGAAGCGAAAGCAACAAGAGCGATAGTAGCGATAATTTTTTTCATGATTTTGTCCTCAAATTCCTTAATTCTTAATGATGGGGAGGATTATACAAGCGTCCATCTCATCGGTCAAGCAGTTTATTGAATATTTAAGTTATGAGTGAAGTTGCCAAGAAGATCAAACCGTGGATCTTTGTCTACATAGTGAGCAACTCTGAGTCCCTGAAAGATGACCTATGTCGTGCAATAGAGAGAAGCCCGACCATGGAACGGCTCTTTTTGTTAGAATCATTTTTTTGTTTTTAGCTGGAAAGAGAAGATGATCAAAGTAGGCATTGTTGGTGGAACTGGGTATACCGGTGTTGAGTTATTGCGTTTGTTGGCACCTCATCCAAAGGTGGAGTTGACAGTGATCACCTCACGCTCTGAGGCGGGCAGACCCGTGGCAGACCTCTACCCCAATCTACGTGGGCACCTTGAGATTGCCTTTACTGAGCCGGATACCGCTGCACTGAAGCAGTGTGATCTGGTCTTTTCTGCAACGCCCAATGGTGTGGCAATGACTACGGCTCGTGAGCTGGTGGATGCGGGGGTACGTATTATTGATCTGGCGGCAGATTTCCGTTTGGCTGATCCTGCCGTGTGGGAGAAGTGGTATGGCATGCCACATGCCTGTGAAGAGTTACTGACTGAGGCGGTCTATGGCCTGCCAGAGATGAACCGAGCAGAGATCAAGTCGGCACAGGTGTTGGCTAATCCAGGGTGCTATCCCACGGCAGTACAGCTGGGTCTTTTACCATTGCTGGAGAAGGGGCTGGTTGCACTGGATAGCCTGATTGCCGATTGCAAATCAGGTGTCAGTGGTGCGGGGCGTGGTGCCAATGTTGGCACTTTGCAGGCGGAGTCGGCTGAGAGCTTCAAGGCCTATGGGGTGCCGGGGCACCGCCACTGGCCGGAGATTCGTCAGGGGGTGGTACGGATGAGTGGGCAGGATGCAGTTGGCCTCACCTTTGTGCCGCATCTGGTGCCGATGATTCGTGGCATTCATGCAACGCTCTATATGCGCCCCACAGGAGAGGTGGGCGATGTGCAGGCGCTGTATGAGGCGAAATATAAAGATGAACCCTTTGTCGATGTGTTGCCAGCAGGTTCACACCCCGAGACGCGTACCGTGCGGGGGAGTAATAGCTGCCGTATTGCAATCCATCAGCCTGAAGATAGTGATCAGATAGTGGTGCTTTCGGTGATTGATAACCTGGTTAAGGGGGCATCGGGGCAGGCGGTGCAGAACATGAATATCATGTTTGGTTTTGAGGAGAAGATGGGGTTAGATCAAATTGCTTTGATGCCCTGAATCGATCATTAATTGACAAGTTTAGTCAGAAATAAAATAATGGTCTCAATAACCTTTCTGGAGAGTAATGATGAGTGAAGCTGCTACCGAAATTGAAGTAACCCAAGACCCTGTCACCTTTACCGCCAATGCAGCGGCGAAGGTAAAAGCCCTGATTGAGGAGGAGGGGAATGAGGCGTTGAAGCTGCGTGTCTATATCACAGGCGGGGGCTGTTCCGGCTTTCAGTACGGTTTTGCCTTTGCTGAAGATCAAGATGAGGGGGATGCGGTGATAGAGCGCGATGGTGTGCAGATGGTGATCGATCCGATGAGTATGCAGTATCTGATGGGGGCTGAAGTCGACTACTACGAAGGCTTGGACGGCGCTCGTTTTGTGATCAAGAACCCCAATGCGACCACGACCTGTGGTTGTGGCTCTTCGTTTTCTGCATAGTCTGAAAGGCAGCTCTTATAGGTGGTGTCCCATCTGAAAAATAGGTTGATAGAGGGCAACTGCCAACACCCCAACCAGTCCACCAATCAGCAGGATAAGCAGCGGTTCTAGTAGCGAGGTTAGCTGCTGGATGCGGTGTTCCACCTCTCCTTCATAGTAGCTCGCGAGGCGGTCAAGCATCTGTGCGAGTTCGCCGCTCTCCTCTCCAGCCTGAATCATCTGTATCGCAATGGGGGGAAAGAGTCGATACTGCTTTGCCGCCTCGGAGAGTGAGGTACCTTGGTGGAGTGCATCATGTACCTGCTGTATGGCCTGCTGAAACGGTAACAGTTGAGTCATGGATAGGGCGCTCTCTAACCCTGCGTGTAGTGGAACCGCGGCCTGCTGTAGTGTTGCAAGGGTTCTGCCGAGACGTGCCACCATTATCTCTTGTAGTGTAGTGCCGATCAGTGGGAGTTTCAGTAGCAGAGAATCAACACTCTGTTGCAGTGGGGTGAAGTGGCGGTAGCTGAGATAGAGCAGGATTGGGAACAGCAGCAGAGAGAGCAGGAGTGTAGCGGTATGTTGCTGTAGAAAGTGAGTGGCTCTCAGCAGTTGTTGAGTCAGCGCTGGCAGCTCTCCACCGAGATTATGAAACATGGTCTCGAATTGTGGCACCACCTGTAACAGTAGAAAGAGTGAAATCCCTACAGTGAAAACTAACACGCCCAACGGGTAGGATATCGCCTTCCAGCTTTGGCGCTTTAGGGTGCGCATCCGTTCCCGATGTTCAGCGGCACGCTCCAAGAGTAGAGGGAGCTGGCTCGACTGCTCTCCAGAGCGGACCAGATGGATGAGAAAAGGGTCGAACAGCTGGGGATGGGAGGCCAGTATGGTTGAGAAGGGTTGCCCCTGTTTCAGTTCCAGCAGCATTGACTCACCCAGTCTACGCAGTGGTGTTGCGGGCAGCCCTTGAATGGTCCCCTCCAGAGAGCGGGCCAGTGTCAAACCGGAGCTTAACAGGGTTGAGAGTTGGCGAATCAGTAGTGTGATCTGTGTTGGAGAGGGGGTTCCGCCCCAGTATGGGAGGACGATCAGCTGGATGGAAGAGACTCCTTGGCTCTGTAGCTGCTTTACGGCACTTGAACGATCTGCCGCCTGTAGACGGCCACGAATGGCATCTCCAGAGGGTGCAGTTCCACGCCAGTAATAGAGCTTCATATCCGCTGTTGTTCGTTTTCCATAGCGCTTGAATAGAGGCTCCATAGTATACTATGAGGATGAATGAAGAAGATAAAAAACAGGATGTTGTAGCTTCAGGTGTGGTGGTCTCAGTCGCCTATACATTGGCCTTAGTCGATGGAACCGAAGTGGATGTGGCAACCCATGATGAACCCTTTGAGTTTACTGTTGGGGACGGCGCCCTGATCGCAGGGCTAGAGTCGGTGTTGATCGGTCTTCAAGCAGGAGATCAGCAGCAGTTTCTGATTGCTGCCACAGAGGCCTTTGGATTGCCCGACCCTGATCAGGTGCACACCATGCCTCGAAATGCCTTTCAGGCTGAAACGGGTGGTGCTGATCTGGAGCCGGGAACTATCTTCTCTTTTGAGGCCCCTTCTGGTGATGTGGTACCCGCCACTATCGTCTCTCTGCGGGAGGAGGAGGTGGATGTGGACTTCAACCATCCATTGGCGGGAAGAGATCTACAGTTCTCGGTGGAGGTGATCAGCGTTGGAGAAGAGTGTAATGAACATTGAGTTGGCGCGCCCTCGTGGTTTCTGTGCAGGGGTAGAGCGAGCCATCGCCATTGTAGAGCGGGTGATTGAACGCTTTGGTGCCCCGATCTATGTGCGCCATGAGGTGGTGCATAACCGTACTGTGGTGCAGCAGTTGCGGGATAAGGGGGCGATCTTTGTACAGGAGTTGGATGAGGTGCCAACAGGGGCACGGGTGATCTTCAGTGCGCACGGTGTTGCGGCGGCAGTGGAGGAGGAGGCGCAGCAGCGTAAGTTAGAGGTCTATGATGCGACCTGCCCGCTGGTGACTAAGGTGCATCTGCAGGTTGCACGTCACGCCAAAGAGGGGCGTGATGTGGCGCTGATTGGCCATGCGGGGCACCCTGAAGTAGAGGGAACACTGGGGCGTTATCAAGAGGAGCAGGGGGGCAAGATCCATCTGGTAGAGAGTGCAGCAGCTGCAGAGGCGTTACAGATTGATCAGCCTGATGGCCTCTCCTATGCAACCCAGACCACTCTATCTATGGATGATGCGGGGGTAGTGATCAATGCGCTTAAGGCGCGTTTTCCTACGCTGCAGGGGCCAAAGCGGGATGACATCTGCTATGCCACGCAGAATCGACAGAATGCGATTAAAGAGTTGGCAGCTGCTTGTCAGGTGGTGCTGGTGGTGGGTTCAGCCAACAGCTCTAACTCTAACCGTCTACGGGAGATCGCGCAGTCGTGTGGAGCCAGAGCCTATTTGATTGATGAGGCTGCTGAGATTGAACCGCTCTGGTTTGATGGTGTTGAGGCGGTTGGGGTGTCGGCTGGGGCTTCAGCCCCGGAGATGCTGGTAGAGGGGGTTGTTGAACGGTTACAGCAGTTGGGTGGAAGCTGGTCGGGGGAGCCGTTGGTGAAGAGTGAAGAGGTCTTCTTTCCGCTTCCAGTAGAACTTCGTTAGTGGTGCCCGTTAGCGCATAGATGGGTTACCAGCACCCCTCGACAAGGCCACTGCCACTGATCCCTCGGGTGCTCTGCTCATTCAGGGTCAATGAACCACACTCATCGTCAGCAGATTGCGCCCCAACAGCAGTAGCGGTGAGTTGATAGCTGCTCACCGTTGAGGAGACCGAGAGCTGGTAATGGCCTTGAGTGGAGTGCTCTTGATAGAGGCTGGTGGTGGCGCCGCTGTAACTGCCCTGCTCCAGAAAGTAACGCTCCATACGCTGGGCGAAGCTGGTTAGTGCCGTTGTGCCATCACTGCGACGAGTCTGTATCAACTGGCTCTCATACGAGGGGAGTGCAACAGCAGCCAAGAGAGCGACAATGGCCAATGCGATGATCAGTTCTATCAACGTGAAGCCCCTCTCTCTAAAGTTAAGTCTCGCAGCTCTCAATGTTATCTCCATTGCCATCTTCGGGAATGCCGTCGCCATCGTCATCCTTAGCGATACGAATGCGCCCAGTACTGCTGATATAGATCACCTGTGACCCCGTTAGCTGGTTCTGATCGCAGAAGAGAAGACGGCTAAAGCTGGTGGAGTCCCCCGTTGGTTTATAGGTGATCCGGTTTTTGAAATTGCCCACACCGCGTAAGGTGATGCCGTGAGGGAGTGGATTGTACCGTTGAAGAATGGTGTCTACGCTATCTACACGACCATCACCATCCAAATTTTCAAATAGTATCCACCCCGCCTCCCACTGGGTTGAGGTGCTGCATTGGGTGCCGGAGTCGCTTTTGCAGAGTGAAATTTTCTGGTTACGTTGAATGGCGGTGTTGCGTGTCAGTTGCAGCTGCTGGCTGAATGCATTGGCGATGGCATAGAGTCGGTTCTGTTGGGTGGCTGCTGAGAGGTCCGGTATCAACTGCGTCATTAGAATAGCAAATAGTGCCAACACCACCAGCAGCTCTGGCAGTGTAAAGCCAGACGGTTTTTGACTAAGGGGGAGGTTACAGTAGGCCACGTTCAGCCAGAGAGGTGGTGCAGCTCCCATCCCCAATAATGATATGGTCTAGTACACGGATATCCATCAGCCCCAGAGCACTACTCAGCTGCTCAGTGATAGCGCGATCCGATGCGCTGGGCTCTGCTACGCCCGATGGATGGTTGTGAGCAAAGATCACAGCCGCCGCATTATGTTTGAGTGCATCACGCACCACCTCGCGCGGGTGAACCGAGGCACCATCGATGGTGCCGGTAAAGAGAATCTCAAAGTGGATGATACGGTTCTGGTTATCCAAGTAGAGAGCGCCAAAGGCTTCATGGGGGAAGCCGCGCAGACGGCTACTGAGATAGTTACGGGTCAGCTGCGGAGAAGTGAGTGCATCTTCGCGCTGGAGTTGTGCTTTAAGGTGGCGAGAGGACATCTCCAGTACCGCCTGTAGCTGAGTGAATTTGGCATCTCCCAACCCTTTGGCGCTACAGAATGAGTCTCGATCTGCCTCCAGCAGTGGTCGCAATCCACCAAAGTGGTCAAGCAGATCACGCGCCAAGTCCACGGCAGATTTTCCCTTTACTCCGGTGCGTAGAAAGATCGCCAATAATTCGGCATCAGAGAGGCTCTCTGCACCGCGTTGCAGCAGCTTCTCTCGTGGTCGCTCTCCCTCCGGCCAATCGCTAATTGCCATCTGATCTCCTCTCTGATTTTGAGTGGAGATGATAAAACAATTGAAAAGATCTTTGGGTTACAAGATGTTACATTACAAAATGTTACGGACGATCTTGTTGTATAATTTTATCTTATGAAATCGCACGCATTGTTACAAAATCGAAATATTTTGCTGGGGGTCTGCGGCGGGATTGCCGCCTATAAAAGTGCAGAGTTGGTGCGCCTGCTCACCAAAGCGGGTGCCAGCGTACGTGTGGTGATGACCGAGGCAGCGCAGCAGTTTGTGGGGGCGCTCACCTTTCAGGCGCTCTCGGGTAACCCCGTTCATAGCTCACTGCTTGATCCAGAGGCAGAAGCGGGGATGGGTCATATTGAGTTGGCGCGTTGGGCTGATCTGGTTTTGGTGGCCCCGGCAACCGCAGACTTTCTCGCACGTCATGCAGCGGGCCGTGCCGATGAGCTACTGAGCGCAATTTGCCGGGCCACTGCTGCCCCTCAGTGGCTGGCCCCTGCGATGAATCAACAGATGTGGCAAGATGCAGCAACCCAGCAGAATGTGGCGCAGTTACAGGCGCAGGGTATAGCGCTGATAGGGCCGGATGCAGGTTCGCAAGCGTGTGGTGAAGTGGGGCCGGGGCGTATGGTAGAGCCATCAGAGCTGGTTGAGACCCTGGCTGCACAGTTCCAGAGTGGTCTGCTGCAAGGGGAGCATCTACTGATTACCGCAGGCCCCACCCGTGAGCCACTTGATCCCGTCCGTTTTATCAGCAACCGTAGCTCTGGAAAGATGGGTTTTGCGATTGCCCGTGCTGCAGTAGAGGCGGGGGCAAAGGTGACGCTGGTGGCGGGCCCAGTCACTCTGGATACCCCAGAGCATGTGACCCGAATCGATGTAGAGCAGGCGGAAGAGATGGCAGAGGCGGTGATGACCCGTGTGGCCGACGCCTCACTGTTTATTGCTACCGCCGCAGTCGCTGATTATCGACCTGCTACGCTGGAGGCCGAGAAGATTAAGAAGGGGAAGGGTGAGACATTACAGCTTACACTGTTCAAGAATCGAGATATCTTGGCTGAGGTTGCCGCCAGCAGCACGCCCCCCTTTACCGTAGGCTTTGCCGCGGAGACCGAGAATGTACGCGAGTATGCACAGCAGAAGCGGAGTCGTAAGCAGATTGATATGATTGCCGCCAACCAAGTGGGGCAGCCCGGTACTGGATTTGATGCAGATGAGAATGCGTTAACCCTGTTTTGGGAGGGGGGGGAGCAGTCGCTGCCTCGTGCCACCAAACAGCAGTTGGCACGTCAATTAATAGAATACATTGTAGAGAGAATGGATGAAAAAAGTTGAGTTGAAGATTCTGGATGAGCGTATTGGTGGAGAATTTCCACTGCCGCACTATGCCACAGAGGGTTCTGCAGGAATGGACCTACGCGCCTGTATCGATGGGGCGCTGGAGCTGAAGCCGGGGCAGACGGAGTTGATCCCCACCGGGATTGCGATCCATATGCAGGATCAGACAATGGCGGCCACACTGTTGCCGCGCTCCGGTCTGGGCCACAAGCACGGCGTGGTGCTGGGTAATCTTGTCGGGTTGATCGATTCGGACTACCAAGGACAGGTTTTTGTCTCTTGTTGGAATCGGGGGGAGACGACCTTTATCGTAGAGCCGGGTGAGCGTATTGCTCAGATGGTCTTTGTGCCGATCATTCAGGCTGAATTTGAGGTGGTGGAAGAGTTTGATGTCTCACAGCGCGGTGCGGGTGGCTTTGGCCACACAGGGAGAGGGTAAGTCATGCGTGCAATAGATCAGACCATAGATTCATCCATTTTTCGGGCCTATGATATTCGAGGTATTGTTAACGAATCGCTCACGGAAGCGGTAGTAGAGCAGATCGGAAAAGCGGTCGGCAGCGAGAGCCAAGCGCGAGGCGTGAAGACCATTGTAGTTGGGCGTGATGGTCGCCTCTCTGGCCCAGACCTACAGCAGGCGCTGATGAAAGGGCTACAGCAATCGGGTATGGAGGTGATGGATATCGGTCAAGCGCCTACGCCAGTGATCTATTTCGCGGCGGTACACCTGAATGCGGGCTCCTGTGTGGCGGTAACCGGTAGCCACAACCCCCCCAACTATAATGGACTGAAGGTGGTGGCGGCAGGGGAGACACTCTCTGCGGGTGCGATCCAAGATCTGCACCGACGTATTGTAGAGGGAGATCTGTTGAGTGGTGAAGGCTCAATCCGTAGTGTGGAGATTCAATCGGATTATCAGCAGCGCATCATCGGTGATATCAAACTGGCGCGTCCGCTGAAGCTGATTGTTGATTGTGGCAATGGTGTGGCTGGTGATACGGCTCCAGAGCTGCTGCGCGCCTTGGGGTGTGAGGTGCAGGAGCTCTACTGTGAGGTGGATGGTAACTTCCCTAACCACCACCCAGACCCCAGCAAACTAGAGAATGTCGCAGAGCTGCGTGAGCGAGTGGTTGCAGAGGGTGCAGATCTTGGATTGGCCTTTGATGGCGATGGTGACCGTTTGGGGGTGATCGACTCAAAGGGGAATCTGATCTTCCCCGATCGACAGATGATGCTCTACGCGCAGGATATTCTGGCGCGAAACCCCGGTGGTGAGGTGATCTACGATGTGAAGTGTACCCGTAATTTACCGACCATTATTGAACAGGCTGGTGGCAAGCCCACCATGTGGAAGACGGGCCACTCCTTTATCAAGCAGAAATTAAAGGCGACTGAGTCCGCGCTGTTGGCGGGTGAGATGAGTGGGCATATCTTCTTCAAGGAGCGCTGGTATGGATTTGATGATGCGCTCTACACTGCTGCGCGGCTACTGGAGATTGTTGCGAAAGATGGACGGCCTACGGTGGAGCTATTCAATGAGCTGCCGGATACAGTGAATACCCCAGAGCTGAATGTGCAGTTTGCCGAGGGGGCACACTACGTCTTTATGGATGCCCTGAAACAGCAGGCCCATTTTGAGGGGGCAGAGGTGAATGATATTGACGGCCTGAGGGTTGATTACCCGTATGGGTGGGGGCTGGTGCGCCCCTCCAATACCACGCCCGTGTTGGTGCTACGTTTTGAGGCAGAGACACAGCGGGATCTGGAACGGGTGCAGGAGGCTTTTCGTGTAGCGTTGTTGAACGTACAATCAGACCTTTCTCTCCCTTTTTAAACACTCTATCGCCACTTTTGACCTGAATTACAAGTGAGAACGTTATGCCACTAGACCAAGAAACCAGCCGCGACTTCGCCCGCGTCCTCTCCGAGGCGCTTCCCTATATCCAACGCTTCCGTGGTAAGACGGTTGTTATCAAATATGGTGGTAATGCGATGATCGAGGAGGAGCTCAAGCGTAGCTTTGCACGCGACATCGTACTGTTGAAGTTAGTGGGGATCAATCCAGTAGTGGTGCATGGGGGCGGCCCGCAAATTGGTAAATTGCTGGAGCAGATTGGAAAGCAGAGTGAGTTTATTGAGGGGATGCGCGTTACAGACCGCGAGACCATGGATGTGGTGGAGATGGTGCTGGGTGGGCTGGTGAATAAGGAGATTGTGAATCTAATCCATAGCCATGGCGGCAATGCGGTCGGGCTGACGGGCAAAGATGGCAACTTGATTCGTGCGAAAAAATTGGCGATGACCCGTAACAATCCTGCACTACAGGCACCAGAGATTATTGATCTGGGCCATGTGGGTGAGGTCGCGACCATCAATACCGCTGTGGTAGAGATGTTGGATCAAGGGGAGTTTATCCCAGTGATCGCCCCGATTGGTGTGGGGGAAGATGGCTCCTCTTACAATATCAATGCCGATCTGGTCGCGGGTAAAGTGGCCGAGGCGCTGGGTGCAGAGAAGCTGATTCTGCTGACCAACACCCCAGGGCTATTGGATAAGGAGGGGAGTCTGATGACGGGGCTGGATCGTCAGAAGGTTGATGCGCTGATTGCTGATGGTACGATTCATGGTGGTATGTTGCCGAAGATCCAGACCGCACTAGAAGCGGTGCAGGGTGGGGTCAACAGCTCTCATATCATTGATGGACGAGTCAAGCATGCGGTAATGCTGGAGATCTTCTCTGATGAAGGCATTGGTACGTTGATCCAATAGCTCAATGGTCCAATAGTGTGGATCAAGCGCTACTCTTCCTCATCTCCTTTGTTGCCAACCTCTTCTCGGCGTTTGCCGGAGGTGGTGCGGGGCTGATTCAACTGCCTGCGCTGATCTTTCTCGGTCTCCCCTTCTCGATTGCGTTGGCCACCCATAAAGTGGCCAGTGTTGCGTTAGGGGTCGGGGCAACCCTACGTCACCTGCGAGAAGATGCACTGGAGCGCCGCTTTGCGCTATTTATGCTGGTGACTGGACTGCCCGGCGTGGTGTTGGGCGCCAGCCTGATTCTCTCCATACCCGATCGCACGGCTGAGATTGCACTGGGTCTGTTGACCATTGGCTTGGGGCTCTATTCGGTGTTGAAACGTGATCTAGGGCTGGTAGCCGAACCACGTAATCGACAGGGAGTGGGGTTGCTGTCGGGAGGCGTTATGCTCTTCCTGATTGGTATACTCAACGGATCGCTCACCTCCGGTACGGGGCTGTTTGTCACCCTATGGTTGGTGCGTTGGTTTGGACTCGATTACAAACGTGCCGTTGCCTATACCCTGATTCTGGTTGGGATGTTCTGGAATGGTTCTGGTGCAGTTACCTTAGGTTTGCTCGGAACCATTGAGTGGGGTTGGTTGCCGGTACTGCTTGCCGGCTCACTGTTGGGAGGGTATGCGGGAGCACATTTGGCTATCCTTAAAGGCAACCGTTGGATTAAACGGGTCTATGAAGTGGTGACTATTGTTGTGGGGCTGAAGCTGATTTTCTAGAAAAAATGGGGGAGAGAGCGCAACAAAAAAGGGCATGGATCTCTCCATGCCCTCTCTCTTAACCGTATCGCTTTAGTTATCCACGCTTGTTCATCAAGTCGTGGATGATCGGTGCAAGGATGATCTCCATTGCAAAGCCCATCTTGCCGCCTGGCACCACGATGGTGTTACGGCGAGACATAAAGGAGCCATTGAGCATCCCCAGCAGGTACTGGAAGTCGATGTTGTACTTCTGAGGGTGCTTGAATCGAATCACGATAAAGCTCTCGTCAGGCAGTGGAATATCGCGTGCGATAAATGGGTTGGAGGTATCCACTGTAGAGACACGCTGGAAGTTGATATCCGTTTGTGAGAACTGTGGGGTGATATATTTGATGTAGTCGGGCATGCGACGCATGATGGTGTCTACAATCACCTCTTCCGAGTAGCCACGCTCTGCATTGTCGCGGTGGATCTTCTGGATCCACTCCAAGTTGACGATGGGTACCACGCCGACGCCGAGGTCTACCTGACCAGCAGCATCGTCATCATCGGTCTTTACCAGGCCATGCAACCCCTCATAGAAGAGGAGATCTGTACCTGCTCCAACCTTCTCCCAAGGGGTGAACTGGCCTGGAGTGAGTTCAGAGCCAAGGCGTCCATTATGTTCAGCAGCCTCCTCATCGCTATGCAGGTAGTAGCGACGATCACACTCTCCATCCTTGCCATAGGCTGCGAAGTTCTTCTCCAGCAGGTCAAAGTGGTTGGCCTCAGGGCCGAAGTGGCTGAATGATTTATTGCCAGCAGCCTCTTCAGAGGCAACCTTCTCCTTCATTGCTGCACGGTCATAGCGGTGATAGCTGTCGCCTTCAACCACCAGTGCGCTCAGCTTCTCGCGGGTAAAGATGTGCTCGAAGGCGCGTTTAACGGTTGTGGTGCCTGCACCTGAAGAACCGGTGATTGCAACAACGGGATGTTTTGCGGACATAGTGTTTACTCCTGGGTCTTAATGCGGGGCGGTGCGCTTGAACGCCTCCCTGCGTACAAAATAGTGGCGCTATTCTACCGATTGAGAGGGGTCTCGTCGAGTAACGCTGCTACGACTGTTGTAACTGACGTGTAAGCAAGGTTACAGGGTGTAGTACTTCAACGGAGTTACCTTGTTGCAGTACCCCTTCAGTAAGGTGGAGTGCGCAGCCGTAGTTGGTAGAGAGAAGCAGGGTGGATCCGCTCTGTTGCAGTGCCGTAAGCTTGGGTTTTCGCAGTCTGGCGGCTGTTTCTGGTTCACGTAGTCGATGGCTACCAGCGGCACCACAGCAGTTGGGGTTAGGGCCCAATTCACTGAATTTTAGTTGAGGGATCTGTTGCAGTAGCTGCTCGACAGCGGTAGCTCCTTTGAGAGTGTTGCGCAGTGAGCAAGGGTGGTGCAGGAGAACTTCTTGGTTGAGGGGCTGGAGCGGCAGCTCTGCGAGGGTGGGGCTTTGTGCGAGGAAGTCGCAGATCTCCCTGTAGGGTGTATCGGGTGATCCATGTTCGATCAGTTGTGCGCCACAGCCGCTGGAGGTGAAGAGGACGGCATCCAGTGGCTCTGTAGCAAACGCAGTATGGTTGGCGAGAGCGTGCTGTTTGGCCTGCTGGGGTTCGCCATGATGTTGAGCCAGTGCGCCACAGCACTGCTGTTGGTGAGGAATGGTGACGGCATAACCGAGTTGTGTCAGCAGGGTGATGGCGGATTGGTGTGTTTGCAGATCAAAAGGGCGGGTGATGCAGCCAATAAAAAGGCCAACAGAGCCAACCTTTTTGCCCTCTGCGGGATAATAGGACTGTAGTGTAGCGTGCTGCTTGGGAAGTAGTTGCAGTGCAGCCGCACCGATTGAGGGTAGGGGGAGCTTTGCTTTGCCCCAAATTCGAGCAGTGGAAGCCAGTCCTTGTATAAGGTGAGGTTTGTCCGCAACCCACTGTAGGAGCTTTGCCGCTCCTGTTGGTTTCGGTAGCAGGCCACGAGCATGGTCAATGATTGCGGCGTAGGGTACCTCAGAGGGGCAGGCCTTTTCACAGGCGCGACACAGTAGGCAGTGGTTGAGGTGAGCCTCTAGAGAGCTATCTGGCTGTAGCTCGCCACGCAGTAGGGCAGCGCTCATCATCACCCGTCCGCGCGGAGACTCCCCCTCTTCACGATGGAGTAGATAGGTGGGGCAGTGGCTGCTGCAGAGCGCACAGAGTACGCAACGGTCAGCGGCTTGGATCAACTCTTCTCTATTCATTAGTACTCCGGCAACCTTGTTTTGGCCGTCTCAGAACCCCACCCAGCATCCAAGGCAAGGCGCAGCTATGCAGGTATAGCCACTCTATATCAAGTAGCTGCAACGCCATATTGGGTGTTGGGTGGGGTTCCCTTCGGGCAAGCCAGAATAGGGCCATCTGCTTCGTTGTCCTCTCTTGAATTAACTACGGTTAGTCCTGCATTCGTCCGCCTTGCAGCTCACCCCATTCAGGCTTGCTGAGGCGGTCAAAACAAGGTTGCCGGAGTACTGGGCTATTGTATACTCGAAGCGATCCACTTTAGATAGGAAAACTGCGTAATGAGTTACTACAAACGTCATCTCTTCTTCTGTACCAACCAAGCAGAGGAGGGCAAGCTCTGTTGCAATCAGCATGGAGCAAAAAAACTGCACAGATATGCCAAGGAGAAAGTGAAGGCGTTGGGAGTGCATCAACCGGGAGCGTACCGCGTCAACAAGGCGAGCTGTCTGGGGCGCTGCGATCAGGGGCCAGTGGTTGTGGTCTATCCTGATGATGTTTGGTATAGCTATGTTGACCAAGAGGATGTGGACGAGATTATTGAAGAGCACCTACTGAATGGGCGAGAGGTGGCGCGCTTGAAGTTGAAGGGGTAGCTTGATGTGTTGCGAATCCATTAAGGGGACTATATCCGGCCCTGCGGGAGAGCTGGAGATATGGCTGGAGTGCCCGAAACAGACTCCAAAAGGGGTGCTGTTGATTGCACACCCACATCCGCTGCATGGTGGCACGATGAGTAATAAGGTGGTGCATACACTGGCGCGTGCTGCACTGAATCGAGGCTGGATTGCGCTGCGTTTTAACTTTCGAGGGGTCGGGAAGAGTGGAGGAGTGCATGATGAGGGGCATGGTGAGCAGCAGGATCTACTCGCTGTCGCTGAGTGGGGGCAGAGTGAGTGGCCCGAGCTGCCGCTACAGCTGGCAGGTTTCTCCTTTGGAGCAAGGATCGCACTGTTGACGGCTGCCCAGCTGAAGATAGCGCAGTTGATATTGGTTGCCCCCCCCTTTCGGCTCTACTCAGACTTATGGTCGGTTGATTGTGTTGAGGTGCCATGGGCAGTGTTGATGGGGGATGCTGATGAGGTGGTGTCGTTTGAGGATGTGGCGCAGTGGGTTGAGCAGCAGCAGTGCCCGCCCCATTTTGAGGTCTTTCCTCAGGCGAGCCACTTCTTTCATGGTCGACTGGTCGATTTGAGGCGATCGGTAGAGCAAATTTTGGGTTGAGTGGGTAATTTTTTAATTGGATGCAATTTTTCCTTGCAGCGAGAAAAACCATTCTGTAGAATCTGCGCTCTTTTCCGAGGGGTCCCTCTAGATGTAGGGGCGTACTCAGTTTGTATTGAAATAGAATTTCTGGAGCCGTATTGATGAAAACCTTCAGCGCTAAGCCTCATGAGGTCAAACGTGATTGGTATATTGTAGATGCCGATGGCAAGACCCTGGGTCGCCTCGCCTCTGAGATTGCCCACCGCCTGCGTGGCAAACATAAGGCCGAGTACACCCCGCACGTTGATACCGGCGACTATATTGTTGTAGTAAACGCTGAGAAGATTGCTGTAACCGGCAACAAGCGTCAGGACAAAATGTATCACCGCTACACCGGTTATATCGGTAATCTCAAGTCTACCAACTTTGAGAAGCTGAATGAGAAAGCGCCTGAGCGCATCATTCAACTGGCGGTTAAAGGGATGTTGCCACGTAACCCACTGGGTCGTGCAATGATCGGTAAGCTGAAAGTTTACGCAGGTACCGACCATCCTCATACGGCTCAACAGCCACAGCCCCTCGATATTGCATAAGAGCGAGTAAAGAATCATGGCAATGACAGAACAGTATTACGGAACCGGTCGCCGCAAGACCTCCACTGCACGCGTTTACCTGCGCCCAGGTACAGGCAGCGTCACCATCAACGGTAAGAGCCTGGATGACTTTTTTGGTCGCCCAACCTCTCGTATGGTTGTGAATCAGGCACTGGCAGCGGTAGAGATGGCTGACAAGTTTGATATCACAGTAAATGTTGCTGGCGGTGGTATCACCGGTCAGTCTGGTGCGATCCGCCACGGTATTACCCGTGCGCTGATGCAGTATGACGAGAGTCTACGTCCAACACTGCGTGAGGCTGGGTTTGTTACTCGTGACTCTCGTAAGGTTGAGCGTAAGAAAGTCGGTCTACATAAAGCACGTAAGGCGACTCAGTACTCCAAGCGTTAATCGACTGTTTGCTACTGCTATTTGCAGTAGCTATTTCGGGTGTCGTCTAACGGTAGGACGAATGACTCTGACTCATTTAATCGTGGTTCGAATCCATGCACCCGAGCCAATAAAAAGAAGGGGTTACACTGTAAAAGGTGTAACCCCTTTTTCGTTCTTGTAAATATAGTCACTCTGGTAGTCACTTTATTCTATTTTGAGTGCCATTATTGAGATTCGGGTATCTCCTCTTCAATCAACCCTTCCAGCTCGGTTATCAGAACGCGCGTGTGATGTAGTAGCCTTTCCATTGTGGCGTTATCAGCTTCAGGGGGGGGAGCATTCCAGCGTGCAGAGTGTGGCCTTCGTGCGAGCAAGGCATTGTTCGACTGACTGGCTCATATCACCCTCCTGTTATGCTCCTGCTCGGCAAACATGGGGCTGTCATTGATTGTGGAGCTGGCGATTTTTTCAGCGTACGCGCCTTCGACATCGGCGAGGGTTTGGGCATTTTTGGATAGGCTCTCAATGGCGCATCCGAGGGCCGTTAGATCAAGATTAGCACCAGCGTCCAGTTCGACTGAGAAGGAGCTGAGATAGATAAGTTCGCCGATAACTCGCAGGGCGCTGAGGGTTTCCTGCTGCTCGCCTTGTGCAGCTCGCCTCATTTTCCACATCCGTTCAATTTGTTGGGGGGTTCGAACATCTCCACGGAAGAGGCTGCTTGGGGTTTCGATTAAGGTGTCAATTCCTGTGCTCATTAGGTATCTCCATTGTATGGTGGGGGAGCGTGACAAGTGGGCAGTGCCACCCTCGGCCCTTGCGGATTCCGAGACTCCCCCGTAAAGGGTTTCAATGAAGTTTTTCTGCTGGGGTTGTCACGCCCCATGAGTAGTAAGATATCCCCCGCTTTCAGGGTTGCTGAGAAATAGGGGGGGTTGTGGCACAGAAAAAACGGGCCTGCATATTCGGGACGGCCTTCCAGCACCCCCCCATAGGGGCGCAGCAGTACGGCTAAAGGTTGGCTTTCATCTTGTAGTATCTTCTTTTCCCGCTCTGCATATCCAGATAATGATAGTGAGGGGGTGGGGGCATGTCTGGGGGCGGTGGTGCAACCTATGGTTAGGAGTCCCTGAAAAAGGTGAATAAAAACAGGCTTGGGATCTTTGCGGGAGTTGTCCGACTTGGCTCAAGCCGTCTTTCTTTGTGGGTTTTTCTAAATAGGAATCATTCTCATTATGCGCGGCCCGCCGATTACGCTATGTTTCTGGTGTTTTTTGTGCGTCGTTATTGTTGCTTTAAATCAGTAATTTGCATGTTGCTGGGTGTTTTTCTGCTGGTTATATTGCCCGAATGGTTGAGTGGGGGCGACCAATTGGTCGCTTCCTAGACTGCAACGCCTCCTTAACCTCTGGGGGCTTGGTTAAGCGGCTAATTGGTTGTTATTAATAATTGTTTGGTAGAGTGGTGATTTCGGATTGAGACGGGCAAATAGCATGTAGATTTCACCGGGTATCTCTTTACCTATGGTGTCCTGAATCCATCCTTTATATGGCCTGCCAGCCAGTAGTTGGATCTGTTTTTTGCGCCATGCGTGGTATGTATCACCGCGCTTAGTCTTGCCAGTAGTGGCACCTTCTCGAATCATTTCTTCGGTTAAAATTAGGTAGTTTTCTTTCTTCATTTGGCATCCTTCTGGTTTCATTTGGCATCCTTCTGGTTTCATTTAGTGTCTGATTTCTGGGAAAGTTATGTTGTTGATTGTGAATGGATAGTCAGCAACTCTCGTTAAGGTTCGGAGTCCAGCTCGTTTAGGTTCAGGCTTTGACTGGTTACCTATGTAGTACAGCCTGCCCTCTCTCCTCTCTGTGGCGCTGTGGGGTAAAAAATTGAATTTTTCGTCAAGTACAGCATCACTGTTGATCACTAATCGATAGGCATCATTCATGATCTGAATTACCTGTAGACGTTCATGCTGGTTAACAACAACACTGTCATGCACTGGTAGGGCAACAATCCCCAGCTGATAACACTGCTCCAATATGTAACGCATAATGTCGCTATCAATCCGTTGGAGACGTGATCCCGCATCACTGCAAAACCAATGCTCAATGTGCCTATGCTTGATCATGAATTGATCGTAGATACTGGCTATGTTGATCCCATTGAGTACATCTTCACCATGTTTATCGATAAGTGTGCTCTCAATGGTTTTAATAGCTCCAACAGGGTTGGTATGGTTAATAGCAATGAGCACGATTTTCTTGGTTATGAAGCGTAAGGATCGATCCATGCCGGGCAGCATGTAGGGATCATCGCCTGCCCCATGTATTGCCCCGTAATCCAGTCCATCAAGGGCGTAACAAAGTCGCAGGTGGTGTGCGCTATAGTCGATCTCACATACGGGCATACCCTCGATTAGAAGCTGTCTACGGCGGTACCCCTTAAATGTTTGGTAGCCACCATGAAAGCAGTAGTAGCGCCCCCCATGATTCCAGTCACCGCTGAAAATGCGGCGTAGGCTGGTGTGGTGTCGTATCTGCTGGATACCTTCAGGTGTGTAGATAGTTTCTGTGATCTCAGTTTTTGAGAGTAGCTGGTTGTATTTGGTTAGAAAGTTGCGTTCATCTCTGGTTAGCCTGTTATCAGAGTACGCTATTGCTTTGCCTTTGAATTTCCTGCCATGCCCCCATTCGCCGGGTTCATTCAATACAACCACGTCAGGCGGTATTGATTTGAATTCTGGCTGTAGCCCAGTGAGTAATGTTGCAACTTTGGATGTAGCCTGAAAAACAGATTTACGTCCTAATCCTGTGTTTCTGTCTTTCCATCCCATCTCATGGTTTATCAGTTTGGACTCGATCAGTGCATCAACAGCCCGGATTACAAACAGGTTGGATATTGGGTAGGGCAGATATTGGGATGATTGTGGTGCACCGCTATTGTTACGCGAGTAGATATGCCACCTGTTAGGGTTGCTGAGTAGATCGGCGATAAGGGGCAATGCAGCCGCCTTAAATTTACGTCTGTCTGACTTCCGATAGGCATTAGTCTGGGATAGCTCGTTGAAAATTATCTGGATAGCTTGTTCTGCGTTGGGGTTAGCAGGCACCAGAGAATAATCAACGAATACTTCCCTGTTATCGGGTGAATAAATCATTGTTAATCTCCGTATAGCCACACCCCCATTGTTGAGAGTGTGGCGGCTTTTCTAACGAGTAGGGGCCGATCTGGTGTCGAAGAAACCACGCAATTCTGGAATTGCTGCCATCGCTAGGCGTGCAACGCATCCCTTGTAGTTGTTGTTCAGCTTGAAGTCGGGATCAGAGTCTTCGATCATGTGCTCCCATCGCATTCTCTCCCAGACGAGAGAAGACGAAGCCTTGTTAATGCCCGCTGCGATTAGCTCCCGGCAAAGATCGACGAAAACTTGAAATACGTGAAGGTTCTCCCCCAGCCACCGGGATAGAAATTTATCCCGAATTACGATGTCTACATCAATAAATAGGCTGGGGTTTTTGGCGATTATCCGCTCAAGAAATTCGAGTTGTTGGATATCATTAGTGCGCACACTGGGGGTAGTAGTAATCTTGTCCATTACGCAGCTACCCCCATTTTTTCCATCACCGCATTTGCTGCATTTGCGCGTTCTTCGTGGATCTGCTTTACCAGTGTTCGAATAGTTTCATCAGCAGCCCCCCCAGCGACAAGATCCATTACTCGTTGGTGTTCGTCGGCATATATAGCTGCTGTGCGGGGTGACGGGTGAATGAATTTGGGGTAAAGCCCCGCGGTTTGACGATCACCGATTGTTGATCGTGGTGTACCCAAGTCCATAGGGCGAAGTAAATTTCTAAACATAACCGTTTTCCTTATTTTACAAGGCGTGGCGGTTGATTTATGTTCGGCCCGACTGCGAACAACCGCCACTGTTCGGACGGTTGCATTAGAGAGTGCCAGTTACCCGGTAAGCCGGGTACTGGGTAACCTAGTTGGGTTGCTGGTTATAATGGCGGTTCAGGTACTCAGATATTTTTTTGAAGTTGTATTCTTTGCCATCTATAAATAATGAGCTATTTCTCGCGTCAAGCAGTGGTGGGGAATGCTGTCTTTTAAGTAGATTTACGCCAGAGAAGGTTGGTATTTTGCTTGTTAGGCTGTTGCAGTGTTCATCCCATCCTCTATCCGTTATATGATTTTCGGAAATTTCTTTGATTAAATCAGCAATGTCCCATAGGTTGGGGTGTCCCCCATGAAAACTTACCAGCAGTTCAACAATCAGTGCCTGCCCTTTACTCTGGCCTTTGCTTGCTTTGCCAGCAATGGTTGACTGTATGTAACTGGTGTATTGCTGATCTGATCGGATTACAGCAAGCCCACGCACAAAGGCTTCATTATTACGCTCGCGCTGTATCTCAGTGATTGTTTTCGTCTCAGATATGCCAAGTAGCTTATCCATCAATGCTGAAAGCGCAAGAAGCTGAAGCCGCCCATGCTTCTCTATAAGTTGCTGTAGCTGCTTCTGGTGTTCGGGTGACTTTATAAATCCTTCCGTGGGTGACTCTATAGCCAGCAACAAGCGCGGGTAGTTGTCGAGCCATTTCAAATATTCGTGGTGGGCTATCTGATTTGGCTTTCTCATGCCTAATCTGGGGCTGGATTCTTCGCCACCATGTTCAAGTGCGTAGTTGGTGTAATCGCTGAAAATCTGCTGTAACTGATCTCTAATCGGTAGCCACTCATTGAGTGTGCTTTCTCCCGTTTTTTGCTTCTTGCCGTCTGGTTGCTTTTTCAGAATCTGAAGACATTCAACAAATCCATTCGCGACTTCTGGTATGCCCATCCAATTATGAGAGCAGAGCCTTTAACGCGCTTGCTAGTAAGTCGATAAAAATGTCATTATTCATCACGCATACTCCCGCAAAATCTCGGGGTGATCTGCGGCAATCTGTGAGAGTGTCACTGCTGCTCCAGAAGGTGCATAACGGCCTTGCTCCCAGTCTCTCAGAGTGGCGACAGGTGTATGGATCATCTCGGCAAAAGTGGCCTGTGAAATGCCTAATTGTTTACGTGCAGCACGAATTGCCATCTGTTCGGGTGTGTGGGTGGCTGCGTAATTTCCACGCTTAACATCATCCAGCGCCGCTCTAATATCGGTTACTGGTTCACCAGCATCACGCTCAATGGCCTGTGCTACCGCTTCAACATCAATACTTTCAAGATCCTTCAGTTTCATTGTTTCATTCCTCTTGCTTCATGCCCCTTCATGGTTGATCGATCGCTTTTTGTATAAACAGCGGCCAGCAATAGCGCATCATCCTCATCTAGATAAAAGTAGATCACCCTTACCCCGCCACTTTTCCCAGAGCCTTGACGACTCCAGCGTATCTTTCTTGCTCCCTGTCCGTCACGGATCACGCTTCCATCCATCCAATGAAGGGCGATCCAGTCTATGAATGCTTCACGCTCGTGATCCTTCCAAATGCGCTCTGCCTGTTTCCTGAATACAGCGCCTTCCACTACAGTCTTCATTGACTTATTGTACGGGCATCCCGTATATAGTCAAGCAAGCTATCCACGAAGCTGCACCACATTATCCACTGGCTGGCCTATTATCCTCATCAGTTCGCTCTCCCACCTCTGCAGAGCGGCTCTTTTTTCGGGTAAATAATCGTGCCTGTTGTAATGCCGACTCTCCACGTCCCCAGCGATAGCGTGATCCTGTACGCGATTGCGCACTTCAGCCAGCACCCCTAAGCGGCTCCATTCTGTGGTGCATGTGCGGCGCAAATCTCGAGGGGTAAATAGCACCAAATCTGGATCTGGAGCCAGCAGTTTTTTGAGTGCGCCATTAATTCCGCCCAAGCTAAAAGGGTTGCTGTTCCTGCGGCCCGGGAATATGAATGGCTCGCCATCAAAGGCGGGGGCACTCTTTATAATCTCTATCGCCATTGGACATAGAGGCACTACATGGCCCACACCTGACTGTTTTCCGATCTTGGTTTCTGCGGCTGGCACATCCCAGATAGCGTTCCCCAAATTAACATCAGCCCATTGTATGCGGCTGGTTTGTTCAACACGCTGCCCGGTAAGCAGCATCAATCTCAATATTGAGATCATGCCCGGCATCATATTCGACTGATTTCTTTCCAGTAGCGCCCAAAACCGTTTGATTTGGTTCTCATTTAATGCCCGATTAACTGCTTGAGCATCACTGTTCTCTGGTTTTATAATGTCGTTGAATGGGTTTCTCCACCGCTTCAGCATGAAGGGTTTATGCTTTTTTGCCCTAGTAAAGGCGGCCCTCAGGTATGCGTACAGCTTGCCGCTGATTCTCAGCTTGTCCCGGCGAACGTGGTTATCTAGTAGTTGCTCTATCTGCTCATCAGTGACTTCTGTTATTGGTAGCTTACCAATGATCTTTCTAATATTGCTGTACCCGTTTTCAAATAGGTTGCTGGCATCGTGTCTGGTGCTGGCGGCTAGATATGTTAAATAGTGATCAAGCACACGGTTGACTGTTGGTGTATTCTCCCGCTCCTGCTTATCCCTCTCTATCTGCTTTCTCGCTTCTTCCTGTTCTGCTAGTCGCTCGCTGCGCTCTAACTGTGGATCAGTGCCCCCATCAATCAGGGCCTGTGCCTTTCGGCACTCGATGCGGGCCTCTGATATCCCAAATTCTGAAGAGCGGACACCGAGCGAGAGGAATCGTTTACTGCAATTAGGGAGAGTGTAAGCAAGATAAAAAGCCAGCTTACCTGTTTTTCGAACCTGTACATGAAAGCCGGGATCACTGCCCTTCTCGAATACGCGGTATGGATAGCCTTTGGGCTTCAGTTTGTCCAACTGGAAATCGGTAAGTTTGCCCACTCTGTTTTATCCTTTAATTTCGCGTAGTCACTCGCGTAGTCACTTATTATGGCGGATGGTGCCGTTAAACGGTGTTATGCTCGGACGCTGATTCTATATCAATCATACAGATAAAAACAGCGGCGTTGCCATTCGGGCGTGCTCGGGCACTTAATGTGGGGACTCTGACTCATTTAATCGTGGTTCGAATCCATGCACCCGAGCCAATAAAAAAAGCCCATCTTGCTATCAAGATGGGCTTTTTATCTGTCTGCAGCGTTTAGTTTGCGCTGGTAAATCCTTCACGTATCGCCCAGACAATGAGCTCGTTACGGCTGGAGAGCCCCATTTTTTTGAGAATATGTTTCGCATGAACCTTGGCGGTCCAGACAGAGATCCCCAAACGATCGCCAATATCCTGGTTAGAGAGTCCGTCAGCAATCAGCCGCAGTACCTCCTCCTCACGGTTGGTTAGGTTGAGTCGAGAGCCGCTATTTTGCTGGGGGGGGGCGTTGGTCAGTATCTTAGAAACTTCAGGGCTCATTACCTCATTTCCCTTCATCACCTCAAGCAGGTGGTCGATGATCTTTTCTGGGTCGGTATTTTTCAGTAGATAACCATCAGCCTGCTGTTTAAAGGCGTCAAAGATATTTTGTGGGTTGTCAGAGACGGTCAGTACCACCACTTTGATGGCTGGCCATCGCTTCTTGATTTTTTTTAGTGTGGTCAGTCCATCCATGTCCCGCATATTGAGGTCAAGCAGTACCAAGTCGGGTTGCTTCTGCTCAATTAACTTGATCCCGTCAGCGCCGCCATCAGCCTCTCCAGCCAGTGAAATTCCTTGATGGAGGTCCAATAGTTGAATGATCCCCTTGCGAATCAGTGGATGGTCATCAATCAGAAGTAAGGAAATTGGATCGCTCATGTGTGGTTGCATCTATTGTGGGTTAAAAGTGCTTCAAGTATAGAGTAGTTTTGGATTAGAGACGACTCTCTTGGCTGAGTGCAGGGGGGAAAAATAGAGTGACTTGAGTGCCTTGCTCGGGGTGTGGGGCAATAGATAGTGTGCCGTGAATCGCTTGCGCACGCTCTTCCATATTGTTGAGGCCAAAATGGTTGGGGCGGTGTGGTGTGGCTGAGATACCAATACCGTTGTCCTTGATAGTAAGTGATACCAAGTTTTTATCCAGAATGTAGTTGAGCTGAATAGAGCCGGTTGATGCGTTGGCGTGTTTATTGATGTTTGATATCGCCTCTTGAATGATCTGTATCAGATGCACCTCCTCATTATGGGAGAAAGAGAAGTCTGGGATCTGGTTGTCGAAGGAGAGTTCAACCGAGCTGCGGAGTGCTTCGCGCTGAAGAATTTCATGGATTGCGGCTGAGAGCCCTTCAGGGTTGATGTTGATGCGGAAGGTGGAGATCAGTTCACGCAGCTGGTGGTCAGTGGTGTTGTTAGTCTCATTGAGTTCATCGATGATGGGGGCCAGTTGCGCATAGCTGGCATTCTGTTTGGTAAGGGTATTGATGCGAGAGATCTGGATTTTGATGTAAAACAGTGATTGAGCCAGAGAGTCGTGAAGCTCTTGAGCAATGGTGTTGCGCTCCTCCATTAGAGTGATGCGGTTGGACTCCTCAATGAGCGCCTGGGTCTTGTCGGTGATGCGATTTTCTAGCTCTGTATAGGTGGCTGAGAGGTCAGAGATCATCAAATTGAAGGCTTGAGCTAGCTGCCCCAACTCATCTTGCCGAATATATTTGGCCTGGGTGGAGAAGTCGCGTTGCCGCACCTGCCCAGAAATTTGAAGCAGATCTTTCAAGGGGATCAAAATTTTGCGGTAGAAGAGGAAGGGGGCGGCGAGGATGGTCAGTAGCAGCAGCAGTAGAGAGATATATCCGATATCATGCAATAGCTGAATCTGAGCCTCGGTCTGGTCCTCGATCGCCTTAACCATATGGTTGATCTCACTTACGAATGCATCAATCTTTGATAGATAGATCTGCTGGAAAGGGCTATAGATAGTCTGGTGTGGCTTTCCGGGTAGTCGTTGCTCAGGAGGGGTCTCCAACAGTGTGGCATAACTGATCAGAAGAGGTTGCATCTCGTGACGCCAGCGGCGCTGAATGGCGCTGTATAAAACAGAGATTTGGTTGTTTGAGCGTTGACGTTGTTCCAGTTTGGGGATGAAAGTTTGCAGTGAAGGGTGGTTAAGTTGGGATTCAAATAGATGGATTAGTTGGCGGATATTTTCAGGATCGGGGTCCTCACTCTGTTGGTCGCGCATCATCTGTGTGGCGAGCTTGTGAGAGAGCATGCGCAGTGTGCCTGATGCGTTAATGCTAGTGCCCGCGCCTTGAATGGTCTGGGTGACAGAAAATGAGCTGCCAATGCCGATCACCGCGAGTAGGGTGATTAAGCCGATGATTAGGCCGGTCTGGGTGAGAAGGGAGAATTCTGTTTTGCGTTGCATAGTCTGTAGAGTGTAATCGCAGGAAATAGCGGTTGACAGAAATTTAACAATCAATTAAACTCTTTATTATTGATTGACTGCAGAATACTTCACAAAGAGTTTTATGAAGGCTTTTATGGTTTTTCGACTCCTCCATCCTCCTTTGGTGGTATTGGCGCAACCTGTGGGTTGCGCCTTTTTTATGGGAGCCCCATAATTGCGCGCATTATAGAGTGCGCATATTGGAAGGGATTACTATAGATCTCGGTTTGGATGTGCTATAACTTAGTAAATAACTCAAGAATTAACTGGAGCAACACAATGGCATATAGCGATAAAGTGATGGATCACTATGAGAATCCAAGAAACGTAGGGGTTCTGGATAAAGAGGCAACCGATGTGGGAACAGGTATGGTCGGTGCTCCTGCTTGTGGGGATGTAATGAAGTTGCAGATTCAGGTCAGTGAAGAGGGTGTTATTGAGGACGCGAAGTTCAAGACCTATGGTTGTGGCTCTGCCATCGCCTCTAGCTCCCTAGTGACCGAGTGGGTCAAGGGGAAAACCTTGGAAGAGGCGCAGCAGATCAAAAACTCTGAGATCGCCGAAGAGCTGGCCCTGCCCCCTGTAAAGGTTCACTGCTCTGTATTGGCAGAAGATGCGATTAAGGCTGCGGTAGAAAACTATCAATCCAAGCAGGGTAGTTAAACAGTGCCTGCGATGACACGAATCCTCTACTTTGCCCGTCTCTCAGAGGTGTTCAAGAAGAGTGGAGAGCCGATGATGAAGGGAAGTGCCAAGACTGTAGGCGAGATTATCCAACGCTTGAAGGCACGTGGTGACCTCTGGGATAAGATGTTGGTTGAAGGGCAGTTCCAGATTATGGTCAACAAACAGATCGTCAACTGGGATCACCCGATCAAAGATGGTGATGAGATCGCGCTGGTCTAATACCCGCCCCTCTGTTACTCCTTACGGCGTGTGCGCCGCTTTGGCTTCCACTGGCTGATCGATTGCGCTACCTTTGGGTAGGGTAGCTGATCTAGGGAACCATACTCTATGATCGCCTGTTGAATCAGTCGGTATAGATCAACAGGACTACCGCTGCTCGTATCGAGTGTCTCTACTGGTGAGACACAACTCACCAGCCCGTTAATGCCACCGCACTGGATGCGCAGCTCCATATTGCTGGTCATCTGCTTTGGCAGGTGAGTGACCCCTAGTGCAAAGCGGCTCTGCTGGTGCAGCTGTGCCGCAAGTTTCTCACAGATTTTTTGCGCCTCGGGTTGGTTGCACTGCATTCCATGGCGCTCCGCAATGTGGAAGCTTTCGGCGTGTTGACAGCGGGAATGGTTGTTCAGAAGAGCCTTGGCGAAGGGGCAACGGTAGGAGTTTGTCACAATTTTTATGCTTATTCCGAGTGAAATAGTTGGTTAATAGAGGGTTTGCAGTATAGCAGCTGAGGTGTGATTTTCCAGTATAACTGCATGATAATTTAGCTGAAAGATGATCGATATTGATTTAATAGTGGTTTTATTGAGTGGGGCAATTTGATATTTCATAAAATTTTCTTAGAGAAATAAGTAGGGCTTATATCAAAAGAGAATATCCCTGCTTGAATGGAGAGGGGGAGGCGATAGAGTTGCTCTGCTGAAAAATCAGTGCAGAGAGATATTAGCGGGAAGTGAGCATGAAATAGCGTTGCTCCTCCCTCAGAAGACAACCGGTTTGGTAGCAGCAATGCTGGCAAATCCAGATGGAAGGAAAACAATGTCGAACCTAGTCAAACCACATGGTGGCGGTGAGCTGAAAGCACTTTTGCTGGAAGGTACAGCGCTGGAAGATGAGAAGGCACGCGCCGCGACGCTGCCTAAGATCAATGTGACCTCTCGTGAGGCCGGTGATATCTACATGCTGGGTATCGGTGGATTCACCCCACTTGATGGCTTTATGAATCACGCAGACTGGAAAGGCGTTTGCGATAGCTACACCATGGAGAACGGTCTGTTCTGGCCAATCCCAGTCACCCTGTCTACGGACACGGCATCTGCAGGTGATATCCACGAAGGTAGTGACATTGCTTTGGTTGACGAAGAGAGCGGAACGATCATCGCAACCATGACCGTCAATGAGAAGTACGGCATCGATAAAGAGCATGAGTGTAACTCTGTCTATAAGACAACAGAGACTGAGCACCCAGGCGTGCAGATGGTAATGAGTCAGGGTGACGTAAACCTCGCAGGCCCTATCAAAGTACTTTCACTGGGCGGCTTCCCTGAAACTTATGGTGAGCAGTTCATGACCCCAGAGCAGACCCGTGCGCTGTTCGACTCTAAGGGATGGAAGACCATTGCTGCATTCCAGACCCGTAACCCAATGCACCGTTCACACGAGTATCTGGCGAAGATCGCTGTTGAGACTCTGGACGGCGTTCTGGTTCACTCCACACTGGGTAAACTGAAGAAGGGTGATATCCCTGCTGAGACGCGCTCCAAGGCGATTCAGACACTGATCGATAACTACTTCGTACCGAATAGTGTAGTTCAGGCGGGTTACCCACTGGATATGCGTTTTGCTGGCCCACGTGAGGCACTGCTGCACGCAGTCTTCCGTCAGAACTACGGCTGTTCTCACCTGATCGTCGGTCGTGACCATGCCGGTGTGGGCGACTACTATGGCCCATTCGACGCACAGGCGATCTTTGACGAGATCCCTGAGGATGCGCTGGAGACCAAGCCACTGAAGATCGACTGGACCTTCTGGTGTAACGCCTGTGACGGCATGGCCTCTATGAAGACCTGCCCACATGGTAAGGATGATCGTATCCTGCTGTCAGGTACTAAGGTTCGTAAGATGTTGTCTGAAGGCGAAGAGCTTCCAGCAACCTTCAGCCGCCCAGAGGTTGCCGCAGTACTACAGGAGTACTACGCGACTTTGAGTGATGAAGAGAATGTGAAAATTGAAATGAAGGGACACTCTGCTCAATAAGAAAGTTCTTATAGGGTAAAGTAGTCCAACTAAGGTATACTCCCCGCCTCAAATTGGGGTGGGGAAATAACTCGAGAGTCTACGGTCTGTTTTATTGGTTCGGATCGTAGGTGTTTTTAACTGCAGTAAAACTGGAGAAAGTAGAACCATGCCAACTTTTGTACGTACTGATAAGTGCGATGGCTGTAAGGGTGCTGATAAGACCGCTTGCATGTACATCTGCCCACACGATCTGATGAAACTGGATATGGACGGTTCTGAAACCGGCCACCCAATGAAGTCATTCAACCAGGAGCCAGAGCAGTGCTGGGAGTGTTACTCCTGCGTTAAGATCTGCCCACAGCAGGCAATCGAAGTGCGCCACTATGCGGACGTCGTTCCTCTTGGTGGTTCTGTACAGCCTATCCGCGGTACTGACTCCATCATCTGGAGCATCAAATTCCGTAACGGCACGCTGAAGCGTTTCAAATTCCCGATCCGTACTACTCCTGAGGGTTCAATCGACCCATACGGTGGCAAGCCTGAGGCTGATATGGCGAAGATCAAGGATGTTGGTTTCTTCGTACAGCACAACGGTTACCGTGCAGGTGATCCAAGCGAGCTGATCCGCAAGTAAGCGGAAACAACGTAAACGAATTTAATTAGATTTTAAGAGGAATTTAGAATGGCTGAATTTGGAAATCCCGATGTCGTTCAGGAAGAGTGTGATGTCCTGATGATCGGCGGTGGCATGGCTAACTGCGGTGCTGCATATGAGATCGGTCCTTGGGCTGATAAGGCGGAGGCCGAGCTGGGTCGTCCACTGAACATCAAACTGGTTGATAAGGCTGCATTGCCACGTTCTGGTGCAGTTGCACAGGGTCTGTCTGCGATCAATACTTACATCGGTTCTGAGCAGGATCCTGCGGATTATGCCCGTATGGTCTCTAACGACCTGATGGGTATTACTCGTGATGACCTCGCGTACGACTTGGGTCGTCACGTAGATGAGTCAGTACACCTGTTCGAGGAATGGGGTCTGCCTATCTGGAAGATGGATGAGCACGGTGAGCGTTTTGACGGTGCACAGGGTATGGCTACACTAGCGGACGGCGGCAAGCCAGTTCGTTCTGGTAAGTGGCAGATCATGATCAACGGTGAGTCCTACAAGTGGATCGTCGCTGAGGCTGCACAGAAGGCTTTGGGTGCTGAAAACATCCGTGAGCGTGTATTCATGGTTAAACTGATCAACGACAAGAACGACAAGAGTCGTGTTGCCGGTGCAATCGGTTTCTCTGTACGTGAGCACACAATCTACGTATACAAAGCAAAAGCAATCTTGTTGGCTGCTGGTGGTTGTGTAAACATCTTCCGCCCACGTTCAGTTGGTGAGGGTACAGGTCGTGCTTGGTACCCAGTATGGAATGCAGGTTCTACCTACTCCATGGCTGCTGAGGCTGGCGCTGAGCTGACTCTGATGGAGAATCGCTTCGTACCGACTCGCTTCAAGGACGGTTATGGTCCTGTAGGCGCATGGTTCCTGCTGTTTAAGGCGAAGGCTACTAACGCATTCGGCGAAGGCTACATGGTTAAGAACAAGCATATGCTGGATGATTATCCTCCCTATGGCGCGGCTGCAGTACCTGCATCTTGCCTGCGTAACCACTTGATGCTGAAAGAGATGAAAGACGGTCTTGGTCCTATCTGGATGGATACTGTTACAGCTCTGGCTGACCTGCGTGAGGTTCTGTCTCCACGTGAAGTTAAGCATCTGGAAGCTGAAGCATGGGAAGATTTCCTTGACATGTGTGTTGGCCAGTGTGGTATCTGGGTTGGTGAGAACATCGAGCCTGAGAAGAAGAACTCAGAGCTGATGCCTACCGAGCCATACCTGTTGGGTTCACACTCTGGTTGTTGCGGAATCTGGGCTTCTGGTCCTGATGACATCGGCGCTCCAACTGAAGAGACTGAAGCTGGCGTTCCTGATCACCTGCCATCTGGCTGGAACTGGGGCTACCGTGGTATGACCACGTTGAACGGCCTGTTCACTGCTGGTGACGGTGTTGGTGCTGCTGGACATAAGTTCTCCTCTGGTTCACACGCTGAGGGTCGTATGGCTGCCAAGTCTATGGTTCAGTATGTACTGGACAACAAGGATTGGACACCTGAGCTCGACACAGACGTTGATGATCTGGTAATGGAAATCCTGAAGCCAGTTATGAACTACATGGAGCACAAAGACTACTCCACAGCGCTTGACGTTAACCCTAACTACATCACACCTAAGATGCTGCAGTTCCGTCTGCAGAAGATCATGGATGAGTACGTAGCAGGTGTTGCAACTTACTACACTACTAACGCCGAGATGATGCGCGTTGCTGGTGAGAAGATCGACATGCTGAAGGAAGACGCTGAGAAGATGCGTGCTAAGGATCTTCACGAGTGGCTGCGTGCGTGGGAGAACTACCACCGCATCCTCACAGCTGAGGCTCACCTGAAGCATATCGAATTCCGTCAGGAGTCTCGTTACCCTGGTTTCTACTATCGTGCAGACAAGAACTTTGTCGACGAAGAGAACTGGCATTGCTTCGTAAACTCCATCTATGACAAAGAGTCAGGCAAGTGGACATGCTTCAAGCGTGCACACGTTGATCTAGTCGACAAGTCTAAGCTGTTCAAATAAGTTATTTACTTAACTTAACTGAATAGTAGATGTGAGGAGAGTCCGGGTGTCGTTAGATGCCCGGACTCTTTTCTTATAGAACCTATTTTGGTTCTTGTATAATGCGCTTTTAGAAGAGGCTTTAAGGCTCGACTGAGAGCGTATTATACAAGATCAATTTTACAGATAATGCCCCCCTCTCCCTTGCAGGAAGAGGGTTGGGGTGAGGGTAGAACCTCCACTCCATAGGGCGATACATCAAAGAGGTAAGAAGCGATGACCATGCAAACCCCATTCGACCTTCCGGTCACCAGCCCTGCGGTTCCCACCCAGCTTAACGGCTCCGCAAAGATTAAATTTCGCTGCCACAAAGATATCTCCTGTTTCAACGAGTGCTGCAAGCAGGCCGATATCCCACTCACCTCCTATGACGTGATTCGCCTCAAGGTGCACTTGGGTATCAGCTCGACTGAATTCCTCAAGGAGTACACCTTCCCCTTCGAGATGGATAACGACCGTCTGCCGGGGATCAAGCTGCTTCATAAAGAGGGAACCACCACCTGTCAATTTATGGGTGATGAAGGGTGTGGGGTCTATGAGAATCGTCCTATGGCATGTCGCTACTACCCTGTCGGGCACCTCTCTCTGCGTAAGCAGGATGTGAACGATGAAGAGGAGCACTACTTCATGGTCGAAGAGCCTTATTGCAAAGGGCATCAGGAAGATCGTGAACTGACTATCGATGAGTATCGTAAAGAGCAAGAGGTAGAGGAGTACGACACCAACTCTCACATGTATCGTCGCCTGATTCTCAAGAAAAAATCCGGTGGTCCAGCCATTGGTACGCTCTCCAAGAACAGCCTCGCCTTCTACTTTATGGCGACTTACGATATTGACCGCTTCCGCGACTTTGTCCTTTCAGAGGGGTTTGAGAAGGCCTACGACATCCCTGAGGATGAGTTGGTTGATGCGATCAAGGATGATATGAAACTACTGAAGCTGGGAGATGATCTGATGCGTCAGATCTTCTTTGGTGAGCAACTGGTCTTGCAGCGTGAAGGGTCATGGGAAGAGCGTGCCGAGAAGCGTCAGCACATCTGGGAAGCGCGTATTAAAGAGGCGCAGGCCGAGCGCCACAAGCGTGAGCAGGATATGTATGAAGTGGATAAAGAGGACTCGGAGGTCACTGGGTTCTGTCCTGACGGCACCTGCGGGAGCAATGATCCCTGATCTAACGGGTAGAAATATTTGACCCAAGCCTGAAACCCCCGCGTGATTGTGGGGTTTTTTGTTTTTAGCAAATGACTCAGAGAACAATTCAATGATGCAAGAGAAGGTACAGATATTGGTGGTTGAGGATCTGAAGAGTAACTCAGACCTGGTCTGTGCTGCATTGGAAGATACCGGAGAGATTGAGGCGATCCCTCTGTTTAGTGGAGAGGAGGCGCTCGAATACCTAGAAACTCAGCACCCCCATATGATCCTGAGCGATATCATCATGCCGGGGATCAGCGGGTTTGATCTGTGCTCACAGCTCAAAGAGAACCCACGGCTGAAAGATATTCCGGTTGTCTTTGTCACTGGAAAAGATGATGCGACAGATATTGTTCACGGGCTCAATCTGGGGGCGGTGGATTATGTTACCAAACCGATCATTCCAGAGGTGTTGGTGGCGCGAGTTCGGGCGCACTTAGCGCTCTCCTTCCACAAAGAGCAGCTTAAGGTGATGGCCAATACCGATGCGCTGACGGGGCTCTATAACCGTAAGGCATTTGAGGGGTTTCTCAGTGAGTTTATTGAGAACAAGAAAGAATTTGCACTGATCTATCTCGATCTTGATCGTTTTAAACCCGTCAATGACGAATTAGGACACCCCATCGGTGACCTGCTACTCAAGCGTGTTGCCAAGCGCCTGCGTTATGTAGTGCGTGCTGTGGACATCGTTGCCCGCATTGGTGGTGATGAGTTTGTGGTGATCATCAGCAAAGTGCACAGTCAAGCCATTGTTGAGATGGTGTGTGACAAGATATTGAAGAACCTTGCGGCACCCTACAATATCGATGATCATGAGATCTGCATCAGTGCAACCGTAGGTGCTGTGCTCTATCCGCTGGATGCGGATAATGAGTATGACCTAGTGCGTTATGCAGATACGGCAATGTACCACGCGAAAGAGAGTGGGCGGAACCGCTTTACCCTGTTCGAAGCAAAGTTAGAGTCGATTGTTTCTGAGAAGCAGAAGATGGAGGAGGAGCTTAAGCAAGGGCTGGAGAAGAATCAGTTTGAGCTGTACTACCTGCCCTCTATCGCCCTCTCTGATGGTACGGTCCAGTCGATGGAGACCCTGCTGCGCTGGAAACACCCACAGCGTGGCGTGCTCTCTCCCAGCCAGTTCCTCGAACACTTTATCCTCAGTCATCTAGAGGAGAAGCTGTTTGTCTGCGTGATTGAAAAGGTGGTTCAGCAGATCAAGCTGTGGCATCAAAAGGGGATACTAGACGCACACCTCACACTGAACTTGACGCATGCAGAGTTTATTAACCGTAACCTGATGCGCCACATCACCGAGGCCTGTAGAAAGGCAGAGTGTCCCCCCCAGTTGGCGCGTTGGATTGAGCTGGATGTCTCTGAGAGCTACTTGATGAGTGATATCGACTTCAGTAGAAAGCAGATCCAAGAGCTGGCGAAGATCGGGGTAACCGTCTCACTGGATAACTTTGGCTCATCCTGCTTCTCAATCTATGAACTGCAGTCAATGCCGCTCTCGCAGATTAAGATTGATCGCAACCTGATCAGTGGGATCGGTAACCCATCTAGCGAGCAGGCCTTAATGACCGTGATTCACATGATTACCAGCCTTGGCCATACGCCTGCAGCGATCGGCGTAGAGACAGAAGAGCAGCAAACCTTCCTTAAACAGCACGGCTGTATGATCATGCAGGGGTATCGATTCTCGACTGTGCTAAACACAGAAGAGGCTGAGCGCCTAATGACAGAGAAGAAAAGCCTCTGTTGAGTTGTGATACATATCACGTTATACATTATGAATGGTTTCACAAGTGCCTTCACCTGTCTGCTCCCTCCCCCAAGCAGGGGGAGGGCTGGGGAGGGGGTGGAGTGTAAGAGCTTATGCAATGCTTAATAGTGCTTGGTTGGTTGAATACAGCTACATCGGTGAAGAATATGGATCTGCCCGGGCTGTTCCTCCATTCGTTATCGGGTAAACGCTCCGATATCTGGTCTGTGCGGGTGAGTGGAAACTGGAGAGTCACCTTCCGCTTTAATGGGTAACATGCAGAAATTGTAGATTATGAAGATTACCACTAGAGAGACCACAGAAATGTTGATGCACAATCCACCTCATCCGGGGCAAGTTATCAAAGAGCTATGCCTAGAGCCGCTGAAGCTGACTGTAACTGAGGCAGCAAAAGGGCTCGATGTCAGCCGCAAGACGCTCTCCACAATTCTCAATGGCAAAGCAGGTATCACTCCAGAGATGGCGGTGCGTCTCTCTACCGCCTTCAACACCTCATCAGAGAGCTGGATTAATCTGCAGACGCAGTATGATCTGTGGCAGGCAGAGCAGCACCGTGATGAGCTGCATGAAGTGATCTGTGAGCGCTTGCAGAGTCGATTTCAGCATATCCCAAAAGAGGTTAATTTGGCTGATGAGCTGATTGTTGAGCGCAGAAAAGAGGGGAGTGTAGAGGGTTCAGTATGAATACTGTACTGGATTCCAGCATGACTGAAGATATCCGTTGGATACAGCGTTTTAACAACTGGACCAAGGCACTGGATCAGCTCACTTGCTTTCTCGATTGCGAGGAGCTGAACGACTTGGAGCTACTGGGGGTGGTACAGTCCTTTAAGTGCAACCATGAATTGGCCTCGAATACACTGAAGGATTTTCTAGAGGCACAGGGGGTAACCGAGCTGTATGGTTCAAGAAGTGTGGCACGCAAGGCACTTGAGATGGGGTTGATAGAGGATGGGGAGGTATGGATGGATATGGTTGATAGTCGTAATCTCACCTCCTACACCTACAATGAAGAGGTCACAGAGAAGATCACCGTGGCCATCATTGACTGCTACTATGATGCCTTCAGTATGTTACACGCCAAGCTTAAGAGGCTGGCAGAGCAGGAGCTGAATGGGTAATAGCACTCCAAATTTTGGCCTAAAGCCGTAGGTTGTACAGTGATCTGCCGTCCTCTTTCGGGCCAGCTTTGTAGGCATGTAGTGTGTGCAATAACAGGGTTTCTCTTGCCGTAGAAAAATGACATGGTAGGCTACGCGCCATGAAAAACCTGCTTCACTACTCCAGCAGATACCCGCTACGTGTTTTGCTGTTGATGGCCTTGGTTACGCTGCTGTTTGCAACGCAACTTCACAAGCTGCAGTTTAGTATCTCTGCTCAGAGCATGATGGTCAAAAATGATCCACTCTGGGATACCTATCAGAAAGAGCTGAAGACCTTCGGTGCGGATCAGGTAACGATCATCTATCTACGAGATGAGGCGCTGTTCTCGGTTGAAAATCTGCAGTTGATTCAACAAACCGTTCAGCAGCTGGAGTCGCTCGAATTCGTGGTCAAGAGCAGTAGCCTGTTCAATGCGACCCATTTTCAAGAGATTGATGATCTCATCCGCAGTGACCCCTTTCTCCATGTTATTCCTCAAACTGAAGAGGAACGTGCACGCATTATTGATGCAGCAACCCATACGCCGCTGATTGCAGAGAACCTGATCTCTAAAGATGGAAAGAGTATGGCGATCAACCTTTCGATTGATAGTAGTAATCAGCACCCAGTCAACCGAGACCATGAGATTGCTGTCGCCATTGAGGAAGTGTTGCAACCACTTCAACAGCAGCTGGACCACGCCTTCCAGATGAGTGCCTCCTATGTGCAGGATAAGATCTCACACCAGCTGCAGCAGGACCAGTTGACCATTTTGCCAGCGGCACTGGTTGTGCTGATTGTGGTATTGGGGCTGAGCTTGAGAAGTGTGAACTGTGCGCTGATTCCACTCTCTACCGCAACCATGAGTGTGGTGATCACGCTATCGATGATGGCGATGTTGGAGATCCCCGTTAATGTATTAACCTCCATTATTCCAGCGCTGTTGATCATCATCGGATCAACCACGGATGTGCATCTGATGTCTCAATATCATGATGGAATCCGCAGTGGGATGAGTCGAACTGAGGCGGTGAGTCAACTCCCCACCATGCAGTCGATGGCGATTTTGCTCGCCTTTGTGACCACCTTTTTTGGCTTCCTCTCTGTGACCTTGACAGAGCTGGCACTACTGCGGGAATTTGGTTGGATTGCCGCCTTTGGCCTCACCGTGAATTTCTTGATCACCGTGCTCTTTGTGCCTGCCTTCTTAACCCTTTATGGGGCGCATACCCTGCCCAACAATAACCGAGAGAACTTCTACCAACGTGCTATCCGCTCAATCTTTGAGGCGGTGATGCGCCTGAAGAGGGTGTTGATCACACTGCTTGTGCTCAATATCTTTGTGTTTGCATGGGGGGCTCAATCCTTGCAGGTTAACAACAATGTCCTCTCTTACTTCTTTGCCGAGTCTGAGGTTAAGCAGAAGGCGGAGACCATTCACCGTGATCTGTCGGGTATGCAGACCTTTTCGATCATTGTGGAGTCGGGTATTGAGGGAACCTTTCTCAAGGCCCGATACCTGCAGGAGGTGGAGAAGCTGCAACAGTTTATTGAGAAGAGAGCGGTGTTTGATCAATCCTTCTCCTTCGCGAACTTCATTCAGCTGATTCATCAGGTGATGGATGGCACCCCAGAGCCAATGTTGCCAGAAGAGGATGAGCTGATCCAAGGCTACATGGGGCTGGTCTCATTCGATACCGTGAAGAGCTATGTGGATGAACAGTATGGAGCAACGCGCATACTGGTTCGGCACAACCTCGACTCCTCAGCAGCTGTAGAGCGTGAGCTTGAAGAGATTGAGCGCTTTATCAAAAAGGAGCTGACCGCCAGCCTGCGCTATGAGTTCAGTGGAGAGTCCATCCTCACCAATCGAGCGGCCTATCTCATGTCGGTTGGGCAGTTTCAGTCACTGCTGTTGATGATCTTTGTGATCTTCCTCTTGGTCTCACTGCTGTTTGTTGATCTGCGTGCAGGGCTGCTGGCGCTGCTCCCTAACCTCTTCCCTATTGTGGTGCTGTTTGGGGTGATGGGGCAGTACAATATCCCGCTGGATATCGGTACCGCAATGGTGGCGGTGATCGCACTGGGGATCTGTGTGGATGACACCATCCACTTTCTCAGCCGTTACCACTCCTTTACCCGAGGTAATGAGGATGTAGAGATGGCGCTGCGGCAGACCATTGTGCATGAGGCAACACCGATCACAACCACCTCCATTGCGTTGATCTTTGGCTTCCTAACCTTGACCTTCTCCACCTTTCAGCCCGTGGTCTACTTTGGTGCCTTGAGTGCGATGGTGATCTTCTTGGCGCTCTTCACCAATTTTGTATTGACCCCTATCCTGCTCTCTTATGTTCACCTGATTACGGTTTGGGATATGGTCTCTCTCAATCTGAAAACGGCAGTGCTGAGCCATAGCAAGATCTTCCAGGGGATGAGAAGCTTTCAGATTAAACAGGTGATCCTGACTGGGGAGATCCATGAGCATGAGAATGGGGTGGTTATTGCTCAACAGGGAACCCCCGCAGATGAGATCTATGTGGTGCTTGCGGGGAATGTGAAAGTTACCCGCAAAGAGGAGAGTGGGGTGGTTTATGAAGTGCGCAGAGTTCCAGCGGGTGGTGTGTTTGGTGAGGCCTCGCTGCTCGCTGCGGATAACCATTTTGCCAGCGTTTCAGCGATCCATTATGCAAAGATACTGACGATTAAATCGAAACGAATCCATCACCTAGAGCGCTTCCACCCACGTATCGCCTTGCGACTGTTTCGCAATCTTTCAGAAATTTTGGGTGTACGTCTGGTTGCGCAAGGTGCGCGGGCAACGCAGAGGGAGGGTTGATCTCTCTTCTATTTGCGTGGAATACCCAGTCGTTTACGGATACGCCATAGTTTGTCACGACTGAAGCAGAGGCGGCGTGCCAGCTCAGTTTCGGTCATGCTGTGTTGGTGTTGCAAAATAACTTGGCGATGATATTCATCGACTCCCATCAATGGAAGCAGCCCCTGTTCACCTTGATTCGCTGTGCTATGCCCACAGAGAATCCCTTTGAGCTGTTGGATTACATCGGCATCCTTTTTATGCTCTGACGGCTTCTGGTTTTGCCGCTCTTCTGCGGTGCCATACTTGGATATCGCTTCATCAACCTCGGTGACCAGCTTCTCCATCAAAATCGGTTTCTGCAGGTAGCCGATGGCACCATGTCGCATCGATTCGCTGGCGCTGCCTACATCACCATGTCCGGTGAGAATGATAACGGGCAGCTCTGCATGCTGTTTCTCTATCTCTTTCAATAGGGTGATGCCATCCATAAGAGGCATTTTTAGATCCAGCAGCATCAGGTCGACAAGAGCGGTATCTAGGTACTCCATTACGGTCTCAGGGCGACTGATGGTGATGACTTGATATCCGCGATCAGCAAGCTCTTCGCTCACCACCTCAAGCAGAAGTGGGTCATCATCGACCATCAATATGCTTCGTTCTCTATCTGTCTCTTTATCTCTCATGGGGGGAAGGGTATCTTGTCCTGAGTAAGCCCTCAAGTGTTAAGCTGATGGCGTATCGGTCTTGAAGCGGATGATGGCTGTTGTCCCCAGATCTTTCTGGCTATCAAAGGTAAGTGCTGCTTGAAAGCGGCGCACAATCCCCTTTGCGATGAAGAGCCCTAAACCAGTTCCATCACCAATATCCTTAGTGGTATAGAAAGGTTCCATGCAGCGAAGTCGTTGCTCCTCATCCATCCCAACACCATTGTCCTGGACGGTCAATGTAGGCGGGGTTCCCATAGTAAATTGGACCCCAATTTTACCGCTGGGCTGAGGTTGTTTCTGGGTGCGCTCCTCAATGGCATGTAGTGCATTATTCATCAGATTGGTGGTCAGTTGCTCTAGCTGGCGTTCCTCTCCCCATATATCCAGAGGGGTAGCGTTCTCGCTGTTCAGGTTGATTTCAAGCTCAACCCCCTGCTGCTGACAAATGGAGTGAAAGAATTGGAGTCCGCGCTTAATTGCGGGAAGCGGCTCAAACCAGCGGTTGCTAGGGATCTCGTTATCTTGGTAACTATAGCTGCGCATATGACGGATGGTTTCGTTAGCCTTTATCACTGCACTTGCCGCTTGGTCGAGTGGTTTGCTCAGCTGCTCTGGTAAGAAGTCGGGCTTGCTGCTGAGCCTACGGATTCGATCCAGTACCGTGCTGATAACCATCATTGGCTGGTTGATCTCATGGGCAATCATGCTCGACATCTCCCCCAAAGCCGTTAGGCGACTGGCATGGATCATCTGCCCCTCTGCCAGCACATAGCGTTTGATTGAGTCTAGGCGATGTACAATCATATCATCAGAATCCTCTTTATAGAGTACATCCAGCCCAGTCCCCTTTAGCGACTTGGATTCACTACGTGAGGTATAGATCAGGGTCAGCGGGTCTCCAGCACCCTCAAGGGTGCGAAGTTCTCGTGCCAGCTCTACGCCAGTACCGTCTGGTAGATAGTAATCAAGGATAGCCAGTTGAGGGCGGGTCTGCTGAGCAAGCTTGAGGGCACTGTGCTTATCCTCTGCAAGAATGACCTCGTAACCGTGAGTGGTTAGTAGGCTGTAGTAGACCTCCCGTATGGTTGCCGAGTCATCGACAAAGAGAATACGAAAGGCATCATCATGGCTGCTGGGGAGTACCAGATCATTCATTTCACGCTGTAGCACCCAAGCGCCTACCAAGCGCTTCATTGCATTAACACGCAGTATGAAGCGTTCGAAAGTATCGTCTTTACTGATCAGTTCAATGGCACCAGCAGCCAGTGCTTGATCGACAACCTCAGGGTGTTGCGAGTGCATGGCGCAGACCACCCCTTGGGTGCGTGGGTTTTGGTGTAGTTTGTGGATCAGCTCATCACCGTTGCCATCGGGCATGGCGTAATCAATGATCCCAATTTCGGGTTGATGCTCCTTGGCAATCTCCAGTGCCTCGGATGCTGTGCTGGCAGGAAGTACCTCATAACCGTGCTTCTGTAGTAGATCTGTATAGACAGAAAGGACCGTTGCAGAGTCATCAACCAGTAGCACTTTCATAACTGTTCTCCTTATTCTTGCTTGCCTTGCCGTATGAGCTGGAGTGTAGGGTGCTTGGGGTTCAGTTGTTGTACCTGATCCAGATGCTCCTTCTGGCCTGCGTTGATGCCTTTTTTGTTGAGCACCAAGGCAATGATAGCATGTGCATCGGCCCTATCTTTGTTGGATAGGTAGAGGCTATTGCTCCTTAGGCTGCCAGAGAGTGCTCTTTCTGCCTCCTCTAAGGCCTCCAGATCATCGCCGGAGTCGACCAAGACTCTGGCTTTACCAGCATGAGCCCAACAGGCCCAAGCAGGGTGTTGATCAATCAGCTGATCATAGAGTCGGATCGCCTCATCAAAGCGCTTGCCTTGGTAAGCCTGCTCTGCAGAGGTGCGTTTTATTTCAGAGCAGCTACGAGCTATGGTTGTTGTGCGGACTGATGCTGGATTACTCCAGCGGGAAGGAGTTGTTACTGGTTGCTTTTGTGGCTGCTGTAAATCGCTGGTTATCCCTTTTTGAAAGGCGCAGGCTCCTCCAACTTCAGATCTTCTCATTAGGGTATTGACCTGACTCGCCTCTACCGCATCGACAAATAAGAATCCATCATCATGTAACAATAGATTAAAAATTCGAGTCATCTGTTTGCAGGTGGCTTGATTGAAGTAGATCAGCAGATTATGGGAGAAGATTAGATGATAACCAGGGGCAAGAAGAGTGTGAGCTTGGGTAAGCAGGTTCATTCGGATAAATGTCACACTGTTACGTACCTTGGGGTGGATGGCGTACTCTTTGGGGTGCTGTAAAAAGTGGCTCTGAATAAATGAGTCGGGTGTCTGTCGAAGTGCGTATTTACGGTATCTTCCTTGCTGTGCCTGCTGAATAGAGCTTTCAGCAATATCAACAGCGGTAATTTCCACTTGAGTGGGGGCGATACCATGTTCCTGTAAAAGCATGGCGAAAGAGTAGGGCTCTTCACCCTGAGCACAGGGGGCTGAAAGCACGCGAGGACGAACCCCTTTTTTCAGTAAAGGTTGAATGACATGCTTTATTGCCGCCTCCATATTCTTTTTGTGGCGCAAAAAGAAGGACTCATGTGTGGTGATTGCATCAATAAACGGTTGTGAGTTGAGTTCGCCGCGCATCAGCTGAATGATATATTCGGGTTCACTAAGCGGTGAGTCTGCAACCAGCACCTTGAGTGCAAGCTCTACTGGGTGTCGATTAACCGAGGTGATATGGATGCCAGTCTGCTGTTGAATCCAGCTAAATAGGGTCTCGTAGATTGGAAGAAGGTGTTTCATGAGCGCTAGAGGTGACTGTTAATTTTTGTTGCGAGATGTTCCGGTGGGTAGCCTTGCTCTTGGTTGGTGGCAAGGCGAGCAGCACGGGGCATGGCATCAATGATTGCGCTCTGTTCATCTTGAGCAAGTGCAATGGCTCCTGTTTGAAGCATCTCTTTAAGGCCACTGGCCCCATCATCCCCCATCCCAGTCAATACCACGCCGCAGGATTTTCCAGATACATTCTTGGCAATGCTAGAAAACAGGTGGTTAATATTTGGAAAGAAATACTGCTTTGGCTCTGGGGCACTGATAAGAAACTGTAGACCGGGGCCGACTCCAAGATTGTGTTTTCCCCCAGGTGCAATGTAGATACGACCATTTTCCAGTCGCTCTTGGTGGCGAGCAATACTGCAAGGGAAGTGGGTCTGGTCGCTGAGCCAAGATACAAAACCCTGAGTAAATTCTGCATCAAGGTGTAGGCAGATAATAATGGGTGTGGGAAAAGGGTGCCGTAGGTTCTTGAGTACTCTTACTACTGTTGTAGGGCCGCCAGTGGAGCAGCCAATAGCAAGCAGGGAGAGAGGTTTATCTTGTTTGCTTTTTGCCGATTGTGGGGCGGGTTGAGTTGAAGGAGGTTGAGGACGATTCTGTTTGAGTAGCTTTTTATCGCTGATTCCAAGGACGGCATGGATCTTATGCAGAAGAGCTTTCCCTGCTTGGAGTAGTTGCTGTTCCGTGACATGGGTGCCGGGTGCAAAAGGGAGGCAGGGGGAGCGTACGTAATCTGTAGCGCCATGATGCAGGGCCTCAAAAATATGGCGCATATTACGGGTGATGGTTGCGCTGGTAATCAGGATACGGGTCTTGGGGCAGTTGCGGATGATCTGATGGGTCGCTTCGACGCCATTCATCTTTGGCATATGGATGTCCATCAATACCAAGTCAGGAAGGTGACGCTTGACCTGTGATATTGCCTCTATCCCATTAAGTGCGGTAGCTACCACTTTATAGTTAGCGTGTGTCTCAACGGTTGCACGAATCACAGCGGTCAATACCTGTGAGTCATTCACGATAAGGATTTTGACGGGCTTTTTAGGTGTGATCGTCATTTTATGATGGGTTACGTCTTATTTCTTGTGGTTAGTCCTTTATATTCTACATTATCATGACGGTTTGTATATCTATTGGGTGGTTTATTTGTGTTTTGATAGGAATTTTGATTAATTGTGCGTTTTTTGTCTTGTTATTTGTTTTTTTGTCTTGTTTTTTGTTGGATTAGGTTGGGTAGTACGACAGCTCCCCCCCCATCGGGTCGAAAACGGGGGCAGTTCTAACATTAGCATGGTATCTGCAGTGGTTCTGAGCTCTCCATAGTAGATAGAAAGATAAAGTTTAGAATATATTAATATTTATAATGTTTTATTTAACTTGATCGAGTTACAATGTGCGGCTGAATTATTGATATTGTCCGGTTTTCAACAAGGCAGAAATATGAAATTACTCGATATACTTAGTATTAAGAACAAGTTGGCACTGATGGTTATAGTGCCTTTACTCGCTATGCTCTATTTCTCGACAGATCTGTTGCTTGAAAAGCGCCCCACGCCTACGGCCACGAATCTCCGAATAACATAGACAAGACAGCGGCCTGATGTACATTGAGAGAAGCATCTGAGAGCAAAGACCGAAAATACACTGGTGCGATATTGCCCGTTGAAAA
>Ga0209142_1000247_pt1 | contig 46514 bp, 47 predicted proteins | sample SaaInlV_120m_DNA_FD_184678 | JGI IMG/M metagenome (GOLD analysis project Ga0209142, IMG submission 184678) | Marine microbial communities from expanding oxygen minimum zones in the Saanich Inlet - Saanich Inlet SI074_LV_200m_DNA (SPAdes) (version 2) | ecosystem: Environmental > Aquatic > Marine... | reverse complement strand
TAGCTACACCTAAAAAAAGCATTACACATGTAAAAAGAATAGCTATAATTGAGCTAATCAAAACTTAACCATAAAGGAAGAATATGAGAACAATGAAAAAAGGTTTTACCTTAATTGAATTATTAGTTGTAGTGGCTATCATAGGAATTTTAGCTGCAGTAGGTACTCCGATCTTCCAAGGTTTCCTTGCAGACGCCAAGGTGAATGCCACAACTGAAAATCACAATAGGGCTAAAGACATGATTGCAGCGTATTCTGCTAAGTGTGCCACATCTTCTACCATAAAACTTGGCACAACTGTAGTGTCATGTAATGCGACAGATTTCAAGAATAAATTTGTGCCTTATTTTAATGCTAATGAGTGGAAAAATCCACATACCAAGCTTGGCTGTTGTTCTATTAGTGGAACACCCTCTAAAGGCGCCACTGTCATAACATCAAGTGGCTCTACAATTACTATTAGATCCAACACATTTAAAGATGATAAGGCAACTTATGTAACCAATACAGTTACAATGGAATAAAGCCGGCCATCAGAAAAATGTAAAAAAAAGCAGGCATAGTCCTGCTTTTTTTATAGGACAAAAGTATGAAAAAAAGTTTTACATTAATTGAGTTATTAGTTGTTATAGCAATATTAGGCATTATTGCCGCTATTGGTACGCCATTAGTGACTGGCTTTATTAATAGCGCCAAAGAATCCACTGCAAAAAATAGCCTTCATTCCATTAGCATGATTGAGGCAGATTATCACGCTGACAATAGTGATTATTATGGCACCCCCGTTGGTGATCAAACAGCTTTAATTAATCAAAAGCTATTTAACGGTAAAAAAACCTTAGATGAAAAGGGTGATTATAAGTATTATATTCAAAGATATAATTCAAGTAGTTACAGGGCTTATGCTGTGCCAAAAAATTCAAGCTCTAGCTTGGATAAAATTTGTGTAGATCACAATGATGAGATTAGGTTGGGAGCCCGCTGTTAAATAAAAAACTTTAACGACTCCAGGTAATGTATTTTTTTAACACTCTATTTGGAATTGAGTGGTCATTTGTTGTGATTGAATAAACCACAATCGCTTCGCTTCTGCTTACTGTGTCCATGCAGATATATCCTGCGTAATTATTTTGATCGCAAATTTTTCGTCCGGCACCGGCATTGCGTGTATGCACTGCATATTTGAAATCCGCCCCTTTATTTGGACTTGAGTACCACTCTCCAGGGTATAGCATTAGCCAATTTTCGTATTGAAAGTGACTTTTTAAAGCCCAGGCCATTTCCCATGCATTATTAGGGCAAGGGATGTTTTTGTAGCCATCTGAGGTATTTAGCCTAATAGTGGTAGACATATCACACTTAAGCATTGATGCTTGCATGAAGCTAATAAAAGTAGAGTGGTTTCTTTGAACAGCTGCAATTTTTGCATCTTGTATAAATCCTTGAAAAATTGGAGTACCTACTGCAGCTAGGATTCCGATTATGGCCACTACGACTAAAAGCTCAATTAATGTAAATGCATTAATTTTTTTTAATGCCATGATATTATCCTTGCGCTATTTTCAAATTTAACTATCTTTGTAGAGGTTACACAATTGTAGATCATAATAAATTGTAAATATGGCTATTTTATCAAAATTTAAAATGGGCTAGTGCGGCTAGCTATCTTCAGTCTTATAAGTCAAATTGTATAAATATTAAGCTGCCGAAGTCGCACGTAGACGACTATTTCAGCTGCTTAATATTTTCAATACCTACTGCTTCAAGTTTTAAATCCAATGCTTTAATTTCTTTGGATAGATTTTGATCTGCTGTTTGATTAAGCGCTGCTAATGCCTTAATATCTGCAGCAAGCAACTCATCAATGGTTTGCTCTACATTATTAATTTCATTGGACTTTTTGGCTTCTTTATCTTCTTCAGTTTCCTTAACTTCAAGTATTGGCTTGCCGGCTTTAACGGATTTTGGCTTTGGATCTTCTTTTGACTTAGCCTCACCAAACTCAAAATTAAACCTCAAAAACACCTGATAACTTGAATTGTCATCATCCACCTTGCCAGGCAAGAAGTAGCTTAAAAATGGAATGGGCGCTTTTCAAGAATGATTGCAGAGCGCTGTCTTGCAGATGCCGAGAATACTGATATTAGGCTTTATTCATTATCAACTGAGATAGAGAAAAATAAAAAACAGTACTATGAAGTTTTAGAAAAATGCCAAAAAGGTGAGCTAGATATTACTCAATGGATTGTCTGGTTTTTGGAGCAAGTGAGTTTGGCGGCGCAAAGTAGCATGCATAAGCTCAATAAAATCAGAAGCACAACTTTGTTTTGGGATCGATATCGTCATATTAGTATGAATGATAGACAAATAAAATTGGTTGTTAGATTATTGGAAACTGAAGATTTTAATGATGGTATATCTAGGAAAAAATACAAAAATTTAGTGAGTGCTACTGATATAACTGCAGCAAGAGACTTGATAGATCTTGCAAGTAAAGGTATTTTAAAATCTACTGGTGGAGGAAGGTCAACTAAATATCATATTGTTGAATTTTAGTGATGGGGCGATAAAATGATTAGAAAGAATCCAAATGACACTTTTTGTGCTGATATATCATTAAGCAGAGGTAAGCGGCATAGACGTACTTTTAAGACCCGTATTGAAGCACAAAGATATGAGCGTCATTATTTGAATGAGCTAGATGCTGGAAAGCCGTGGCAGGGCGATAGACAGGATAATCGAACTTTGTCGCAGCTTGTTGATGTCTGGTATGACCTTCATGGGCAAACACTCAAGGATGGTCGAGGCAGGGTTGGGTTGTTGCGACATACTATAGAGGCTTTAGGGGATCCGGTTGCTAAAAATTTAACAGCACAAGATTTTAGCCATTATAGAGCTAGAAGATTAAAAAAAATTAAACCAAAAACTGCAAATAATGAGCAAACCTATTTGTCTAGTATTTTTAATGAGTTAAAAAGACTCAACGAAATTAACTATGAAAATCCACTAGCAGATATAAGACAAATTAAAATTCCTGAACGTGAACTTTCGTATCTCGACAATGACGATATTCAAGACTTGTTTATAGAGTTGAGACAACACGAGCCTACTTATCAAGCAAGCTTAATATGCTTAACCTGTGGAACTAGATGGGGTGAAGCTACAGGATTGCAGCCTGAACATCTTAAGAATGGAAAGATTAATCTCTTTAATACTAAAAGTGGAAAAAATAGATACATTCCAATTAATAAAGAATTAAATGAAATATTGAGGTTTCCATTGGATGAGGCGGATAGTAAATTCTTTGCCAAATGTTTTAAAAGGGCCAAAATTAAAAAAACGGTAGGGCAGAACACTCATATTTTGCGACATACATTTGCTAGTCACTTCATTATGAATGGTGGTGACATTTTGACATTACAAAGAATATTAGGCCATAGCGATTTAAAAATGACAATGAGATATGCTCATTTATCTCCAAATCATCTTGATGATGTTCTTAAATTTGCTCCATCTTTAGAGATTCCTCACTGAATTTAACGCACAATTCTACCTCTTATTTTTAAGCTTAAAAAAAGGAAGAAAGGGAGGAAAATTTTTACATGTTGTCAAAATGTTGTCATTGAAACAGGTAAAAATTTAACTAAACCCTATAGCAATAGGGTGAGTAGTGGGGCGAGAAACGGGGTTTGAACCCGCGACAACCGGAATCACAATCCGGGGCTCTACCAACTGAGCTATTCCCGCCATAAACTTGGTGCGCCCTTCAGGATTCGAACCTGAGGCCTACGGCTTAGAAGGCCGTTGCTCTATCCAGCTGAGCTAAGGGCGCATAAACCTAAAAAAGGTGCCTCTCTGTTGAAATCCGTTAAGATTGATAGAGGTTTATGAGCAAAACTTATAATATGGTCGGAGTAGAGGGATTTGAACCCCCGACCACCTGGTCCCAAACCAGATACGCTACCAAACTGCGCTATACTCCGAAAAAAAAGAATTATACTTTGTTACGATGAATTGTAAATAGTTAATTCAGGATTTTTTATAATTAATCAATCTTTAATTCTGACCAGATATCATCAACTCTTTGAATGACATCTTTATCCATGACAATTGGTGTACCCCATTCACGATCAGTTTCTCCAGGGAGTTTGTTGGTGGCATCTATTCCCATTTTTGAGCCTAAGCCAGAAACAGGAGAGGCAAAATCAAGATAGTCAATTGGTGTATTGTCGATGAGCGTGGTGTCGCGAGTTGGATCAACACGTGTAGTCATTGCCCAAATAACCTCTTTCCAGTCTTTTACATCAATATCATCATCAACAATAATGACAAACTTGGTGTACATGAATTGACGCAAAAATGACCAAACCCCCATCATCACCCGTTTGGCATGACCTGGGTATTGCTTTTTAATGCTAACCACGGCCATTCGATATGAGCATGCTTCAGGCGGTAGGTAAAAATCAATAATTTCTGGATACTGTTGCTGAAGCAAAGGAACAAAGACTTCATTGAGTGCCACGCCTAAAACAGCAGGCTCGTCAATGGGTTTTCCGGTATAAGTTGAATGGTAAATTGGGTCTTTTCTGTGGGTAATTCGCTCAACGGTAAATACTGGGAATTTTTCAACTTCATTGTAATAGCCAGTGTGATCGCCATACGGGCCTTCATCGGCTATTTCATCTGGATGAATGACGCCTTCTAGGATAATTTCAGCATTTTCAGGTACTTGCAGGTCATTGCCAATACAAGTGCATACTTTGGTTTTTTTGCCGCGTAGAAGGCCAGCAAAAGCGTATTCACTTAAACTATCAGGAATTGGAGTAACAGCTGCTAGTGTGGTGGCAGGGTCGGCACCAATAGCCACGGCTACTGGATACGGCTTGCCTGGATTTTTCTCACACCAGTCTTTAAAGTCTAGTGCACCGCCACGATGAGATAGCCAGCGCATAATAAGCTTATTTTTGCCAATTACTTGCTGACGATAAATACCCAAGTTTTGGCGCTTTTTTAAAGGCCCTTTGGTAATGGTCAAGCCCCAAGTAATTAGTGGAGCGACATCTCCTGGCCAACAAGTTTGAATGGGAAGAGTTGACAAATCTACCGCATCACCCTCAACAACAACCTCTTGACACTGACCTTTTTTAACAGTTTTAACCGGCATGTTAAGAACTTTTTTAAGGGTTGGTAGCTTTTCAAAGGCATCTTTTAGACCCTTAGGAGGCTCTGGTTGTTTAAGTTCAGCTAGTAGTTTTCCAAGCTTTCTAAGTGCCACCAAATCTTCTTGCCCCATGGCTGCTGCAACGCGCCCTGTGGTGCCAAACAAGTTAGCCAAGACAGGAATACTTGAATCTTTAACATTTTCAAACAATAAGGCAGGCCCTTGCTGATCGAGTGTACGTCGACAGATTTCAGTTATTTCTAAGTTTGCATTAACTTCAGTGGTGATGCGTTTAAGCTCGCCGCGTTTTTCAAGCTCGGCAATAAATTCTCGTAAATCTTGATAGTTCATAATTAATTTAATTAAACGTTTTCAAAGTAAGTGCGGTGCGCTTCAAGCTCTTTTTCGCTCGCTTGGACGATTTTAATTTTGCCAAGATCACGATTTACTCGAATAATTTTTTGATTTTTTTTATCTTCTGCACCAGAGGATTGCTCATTACTAAATAAGGTTGATTGACCACCAGTCATGGCTAAATAAACCTGTGCCAGAATTTGTGCGTCAAGTAGGGCGCCATGTACAGTTCGAGCACTGGCATCAATTTCAAAGCGGCGACATAAAGAGTCAAGGTTGTGTAGCGTACCTGGACGCTGTTGTTTAGACAACTCTAATGAGTCAATAATCGTACAATGGTCTTCAATGCGCTCATCAGATCCAAATAGTTTTAACTCATGATTCAGAAAGCCTAAGTCGAAAGGAGCGTTGTGAATAACTAAAGTTGCCCCTTTAATATAATCCATAAATTCGCTAACAATTTCTTCAAATTTAGGTTTTCCAGTTAAAAACTTATCGGTAATGCCGTGAATTCGAACTGAGTCGCCTACATTGCGCTCAGGCTGAACGTATTGATGGTATTCGTTATTTTCGGTAATCTCTCGATCAACGATTTCAGTACAACCAATTTCAATAATACGATGACCCTCAGAGGGCTCGATTCCAGTGGTTTCAGTATCTAGAACAATTAGTCTTTCCATAAAATATTGCGCCTGTTAATTTTCGTGTAAAATTGATTGATTTTATCATAACTAAAAGTTAGAGAGTATTATGGCAAGAGTAACTGTTGAAGAGTGTTTGGATTTTGTAGATAATCGTTTTGAGCTAGTATTGGTTGCTGCGAAACGTGCCCACCAATTAAGCTCTGGTGGCTATAGATCAACTTTAGATGTGGGTAAAGATAAGCCGACTGTCGTTGCTCTTAGAGAGATTGAGGCGGGTCTTATCAATGCATCCATTCTAACTGAAGAGTATGCCATGGAAGAGGAGCTAACTGCACAACAGAAGGTTCATGACGCTGAAACGACGCAGGAAATCCAAGCAGAATTATCAGTAGCCTCTGTTGACGAAGGTGTTGACGAAGTTCAAGAGGTTCAAGAATAGCATCTAGTTAAAAACTGTTTTAATTAAAAATGACGCTACGGCGTCATTTTTTTTCGACCATTTTTTCAAATTATGATTTTTTATTTTATGATTGTTGACAATGATTGGTAGGTTTAGTAGAATTTAGCTTAATTTAGTTTTTTATTTTAAATATTGTTGACAATATGAATGTAAATGTTTTACAGCCTATCAAGCAAGACACGCTATCTGAGCATGTGTTTCAGCAGATTAAAGAGGATATTATTACCGGTGTTATTCCGCAAGGACAAAAGATAGGTGAGACGGATTTAGCCAAATCATATGACATTAGCCGCGGACCATTGCGTGAAGCCTTGCACAAGCTGGAGTCTATTCAATTGGTGGATCGTCGTCCTCACTCTGGCACCAGGGTTATTACTCTAGACTGTGCCATGATGAGAGATGTGTATCAAATGCGTGAAGCAATGGAAGGATTTGCTGTGCGATTAGCTTGTGTTGCTATGCCTCAGTCTGATATTGACAATTTATATCGTTTATTAGAAAAACATGAAGCGACCATCAAGCAATCAGATGGCAAGCAGTATTTTCAAAAAGAAGGGGATTTGGACTTTCATTATTATATTTTTTCCAAATGTCAAAATCAGTGGCTTATTAATTATTTGAATGATAAGTTATACCAAGTATTAAGAATGTGTCGTCATCGCACCAGTCAAATACCATTTCGAGTGGAGCCAGCATTGCATGATCATTATGCAATTGTTAATGCAATTAATGATAGAGATCCCGAATTGGCAGAAATATTAATGCGCAGACATATTAGTGGCGCATGGAAAATTTTAGAAAACTTATTAAATCAAGAAGAAATCAAGGAATAAATATGAGTGCAGGTAAAGCGTTTCGTCAAGCAGTAGAAGATAACAACCCATTGCAAGTCGTTGGTGCAGTTAATGCTTATTCGGCCATTATGGCAGAAAAAGTTGGCCACCAGGCTATATACCTTTCAGGCGGTGGCGTGGCTGCTTGTTCAATGGGTATTCCTGATCTGGGTATTACCACCATGAAGGATGTATTGGAAGATACTTATCGCATCACTGATGCGACCGCATTGCCATTATTAGTTGATATTGATACAGGCTGGGGTGGCGCTTTTAATATCGCCAGATGCGTTCGTGAGTTTACGCGTGCTGGTGCTGGTGCCGTTCATATTGAAGATCAGGTTATGCAAAAGCGCTGTGGTCATCGCCCTAATAAGGCAATTATCAGTCAACAAGAAATGGTTGACCGTGTGAAATCTGCTGTAGATGCGAAGACAGACTCGGATTTTGTGATTATGGCACGTACAGATGCATTGGCAGTCGAAGGTATGCAGTCTGCGATTGACAGAGCTATTGCTTGCGTAGAGGCTGGTGCAGATATGATTTTCCCAGAAGCTATTAATACACTTGAGCAGTATGAAGAGTTTGTTAAAGCTGTTAATGTGCCAGTATTGGCAAATATTACCGAATTTGGGGCAACACCTTTATTTTCATCTGAGGAGCTTGCTTCTGTTGGTGTAAAACTTCAGTTATATCCACTAAGTGCATTTCGCGCTATGAGCAAGGCAGCGCTAAATGTTTATGAACATATTAAAGCAGATGGTCATCAAAATAATGTCGTCGATACAATGCAAACACGCATGGAATTGTACGACTTTCTTGGATACCATGAATACGAACAAAAACTAGATCAATTATTTGCAAACGAGGAAAAATAATCATGAGTGAAACAACCCAAACAACACCGGGCTTTAAGCCAAAAAAATCAGTTGCTCTTTCCGGTACGCCAGCAGGAAATACTGCCGTGTGTACAGTAGGACGCACGGGCAATGACTTACATTATCGTGGTTATGATATTCTTGAATTTGCAGAAAAGGCTGAATTTGAAGAAATTGCACATCTTATTATTCATGGTACTTTGCCCACAGCTTCCCAACTTAAGTCTTACAAAGCTAAGTTAAAAGGTATGCGCGGATTGCCAACAGCTGTTAAAAATATTCTGGAAAATATTCCACCTTCAGCACACCCAATGGACGTAATGCGTACAGGTTGTTCTGCTATGGGTACTTGCATGACAGAAAAGGATGATCATCCTGAAGCAGAAGCACGCGCTGCCCTGGATCGTTTGATGGCTAGTTTTGGCTCTATGCTATTGTACTGGTATCACTTTAGCCACAATGGCAAACGCATTGAGACAGAGACAGAGGATGATTCAATTGGCGGGCATTTCTTACACATGCTGCATGGAGAGTTACCTTCTGATGAGTGGGTAAAAGCTATGCATGTTTCATTAATACTTTATGCGGAGCATGAGTTTAACGCTTCAACCTTTACAGGGCGAGTTATTGCGGGCACTGAATCTGATATTCATTCTTGTATTACGGGTGCAATTGGCGCATTACGTGGGCCAAAACATGGTGGTGCTAATGAGGTGGCCTCTGATATTCAAAAGCGTTATAACAATGCTGAAGAAGCTGAAGCGGATATTCGTGAACGCATGGCACGTAAAGAAATTATTATTGGCTTTGGTCATCCTGTTTATACCGTTTCTGATCCGCGTAATGAAGTTATTAAACGCGTTGCAAAACAGCTCTCTGAGTCAAATGGAAATACAACCATGTTCAAGGTTGCTGAACGTATTGAATCGGTGATGATGGATGAAAAGAAAATGTTTCCAAATCTAGACTGGTTCTCGGCAGTTTCTTATGAGCAAATGGGTGTTCCAACCGATATGTTTACGCCACTTTTTGTTATCTCAAGAACAACAGGCTGGGGAGCGCATGTGATTGAACAGCGCCAGGACGGAAAGATAATTCGCCCAGCGGCAAACTATACTGGCCCTGAGAATCTTACATTTGTACCTTTGGCTGATCGTGGATAAATGTATAACAATGAGTGGCTTAATTGAATAGCCTACTCAAATAAACTTAAGACAACAAGAAAGTAAATTGACGGAAAAAAGTAACCAATGAATACAAATTATCGCAAACACCTTGATGGTACAGATTTAGATTATTTCGATACGCGTCAAGCGATTGATGAGATTACTTCTGGTGCTTACGCTAAGCTTCCCTATACGTCTCGTATTCTCGCCGAGCAGCTTGTGCGTCGTTGCCAGCCAGAGATGCTCACAGACTCGCTAAAGCAACTTATTGAAAGCAAGCAAGATTTAGATTTTCCTTGGTATCCTGCCCGTGTCGTTTGTCATGATATCTTAGGGCAGACAGCATTGGTTGATTTGGCGGGTTTGCGTGATGCTATTGCAGATCAAGGCGGAGATCCTGCTAAGGTTAACCCGGTAGTGCAGACCCAGTTAATTGTTGATCATTCTCTTGCGGTTGAGGCGCCTGGTTTTGACGCAGATGCATTTGAAAAAAACCGTGCCATTGAAGATCGTCGCAATAAAGACCGTTTTGATTTTATCGAATGGTGCAAAACCTCTTTTAAAAATGTTGATGTTATTCCTGCGGGTAACGGCATTATGCATCAGATTAATTTGGAAAAAATGTCGCCTGTTATTCAAGCGCGAGAAGGTGTTGCATTTCCTGACACTTGTGTGGGTACCGATTCTCACACGCCACACGTTGATGCATTGGGAGTGATGGCAATTGGTGTGGGCGGATTAGAGGCAGAAACAGTTATGCTTGGCTTGCCATCTATGATGCGTCTACCTAATATTATTGGTGTTAAGCTAATAGGTGAGCGCCAGGAAGGTATTACAGCAACTGATGTGGTTCTTGCCATTACTGAGTTTTTACGAAACGAAAAGGTTGTTTCAGCTTATCTAGAATTTTTTGGTGATGGCACTAAAAATCTAACAATCGGAGACCGTGCAACAATCTCTAACATGACGCCTGAATATGGCGCCTCAGCAGGTTTGTTCTATATTGATGAGCAAACCATTGATTATCTAAGGTTAACAGGTCGTGATCCTGAACAAGTTGCTTTAGTTGAGCGCTACGCAAAATCAACAGGCCTTTGGGCAGATGATTTGGTAAATGCTCAATATCAGCGTGTGCTCACGTTTGACTTATCATTGGTTGGTCGTAATATGGCGGGCCCATCTAATCCTCATCGTCGCCTAGCAACTGCTGATCTTGTGTCAAGTGGTATCGCTAAGAATTTGGATAAAGCGCAGGCTGAAGAAGCCGCAGGAAAAATGCCTGATGGTGCGGTTATTATCGCTGCGATCACTTCTTGTACTAACACTTCTAATCCGCGCAATGTTGTTGCCGCTGGACTAGTTGCGCGTAAGGCTAATGAGCTTGGCCTGGTTCGTAAACCTTGGGTTAAGACTTCATTTGCACCAGGTTCAAAAGTTGCTGAACTTTACTTAAAAGAAGCGGGCTTGTTAAGTGAACTTGAAGCGCTTGGATTTGGTATCGTGGGCTTTGCCTGTACAACTTGTAATGGTATGTCTGGTGCGCTAGATCCTGTTATTCGTGATGAGATTATTGAGCGTGATTTATATGCAACAGCGGTGCTTTCTGGGAATCGTAATTTTGATGGCCGTATTCATCCTTATGCGAAACAAGCCTTTCTAGCGTCTCCACCATTGGTGGTTGCCTATGCACTGGCAGGTACCATGCGCTTTGACATTGAACAAGATAGCTTGGGTAACGATAAAAATGGCAACCCAATTACCTTGAAAGATATTTGGCCTTCAGATACAGAAATCGATGCAATTGTAAAATCCAGTGTTAAGCCGCAAATGTTTCAACAAATTTATAACCCAATGTTTGATCTTGGCGTTATACAAGAGGCAAAGAGTCCTTTATATGATTGGGATGATAAAAGCACTTACATTAGTCGCCCTCCTTACTGGGAAGGTGCGTTAGCAGGTGAGCGAACCATGAAAGGTATGCGTCCTCTTGCTGTATTGGGTGACAACATTACCACCGATCATTTATCGCCGTCAAATGCAATTATGCTGGATAGCGCCGCAGGTGCTTATTTACATAAAATGGGTTTACCAGAAGAGGATTTCAACTCTTATGCTACTCACCGTGGTGATCATTTAACAGCGCAACGTGCCACTTTTGCTAATCCAAAATTGTTGAACGAAATGTGTCGTGATGGTGTTAATGGAAAAACAGGAGAAATCAAGCAAGGTTCACTTGCTCGTGTTGAGCCAGAAAGTGTGGAAATGCGTATGTGGGAAGCAATCGAAACCTACATGGATCGTGCCCAACCTCTAATCATTATTGCAGGTGCTGACTATGGTCAGGGTTCGTCACGTGATTGGGCTGCAAAAGGAGTTCGTTTGGCGGGTGTTGAAACAATTATTGCTGAAGGTTTTGAGCGTATTCATAGAACCAATTTGGTTGGTATGGGTGTATTGCCACTTGAATTTGTTAAAAATGAAACGCGTGCAACTTATCATATTGATGGTAGTGAAACCTTTGATGTTGAAGGTGAGATTGCACCAGGGTCTGATCTAATTGTGAAAATGACGCGTACTAATGGCGAGCGTGTAGACATTCCAGTTAAGTGTCGCCTAGATACGGCTGAAGAAGTTCAGGTTTATTCTGCTGGTGGTGTGTTACAGCGTTTTGCACAAGATTTTTTAGAGGAAAACTCATAATGACTTTTAAGCCTCAAATTAAAATTCCTGCTACGTATATGCGTGGCGGAACTAGTAAAGGGGTTTTCTTTAATCTGGACGATCTACCTGAAGTGTGCAAAGTCGCCGGTGCAGCGCGCGATGCGATGCTGCTTCGTGTTATTGGCAGCCCTGATCCGTATCATAAGCAAACTGACGGCATGGGCGGGGCAACCTCAAGCACTAGTAAAAGTGTTATCTTATCGAAAAGCTCAAAAATAGACCATGATGTTGATTATCTTTTTGGCCAAGTATCCATTGATAAGCCTTTTGTGGATTGGAGCGGAAATTGTGGAAATTTGACTGCTGCCGTTGGCTCTTTTGCAATTGGCCAGGGTTTGGTTGATGTCGAACGCATTCCCAAAAATGGCATAGCGACTGTTCGCATTTGGCAAGAAAACATTAGCAAAACTATCATTGCCCAAGTGCCGATGATTGATGGCGAGGTTCAGGAAACAGGCGATTTCGAGTTAGATGGTGTCACCTTTCCTGCAGCAGAAGTTCAGGTTGAATTCATGAGCCCAGTGGATGCTTCTGAAGCCATGTTCCCGACTGGAAATTTAGTGGATGATTTGGAGGTTCCTGGGGTTGGCACATTTAAAGTAACAATGATTAACGCAGGCATTCCAACAATTTTCTTGAATGCTGAGGCGATTAATTACACTGGTATAGAGTTGCAAACTGATATTAATAGTGATAAAAAGGCTTTAGCCATGTTTGAGACTATTCGTGCATATGGCGCTATAAAGATGGGCCTGATAGATGACATTGAGCAGGCTGCAGATCGTCAGCACACACCTAAAGTTGCTTTTGTTGGCCAGTCTCAAGACTACACCTCTTCGAGTGCTAAAACGATTAATGCAGATGATATTGATTTGAACGTTAGAGCTTTATCGATGGGGCTATTGCACCATGCAATGATGGGAACTGCGGCAGTAGCCATTGGAACTGCAGCAGTCATTCCTGGTACGCTAGTAAATCTTGCGGCCGGTGGTAGTGAGCGAAAGTCGGTAGTTTTTGGACATCCGTCAGGTACTCTAAAGGTGGGCGCAGAAGCTGTGCAAGACAAGGGTGATTGGACGGTCAACAAGGTGGTAATGAGTCGCAGTGCTAGAATCTTAATGAAAGGCTCCGTGTACATTCCTGGCAATGTTTTTGATCATTTATAATGGGTTAAATGACTAATAAATTTTAGAGAGAGTTAAAAGATTAAATAAATAACATTTTCCTGCTTTAATGTTTTTTTAGGTTGGATTGATGTTTAACGATAGGAGATTCAAAATGAACTACCAACAAGAATTGGACGCATCAAAAAATGACCCAGAAGGATTCTGGAAAGAAAAATCTGAAGACCTTAAATGGTTCCAGCCACCACAAAAAGTTTTAACACAAGATGAAGAGGGTATTCATCACTGGTTTGCAGATGGTGAAATGAATACAGCCTACATGGCACTTGATTATCATGTTGAAAATGGCCGTGCTGATCAAGCTGCGTTAATTTACGACTCACCAGTTACCAATACAAAAAAGACCTATAGCTACCGAGAGCTTCGTGATGAAGTGGCGCAAACTGCAGGCATGCTAAAAGACTTGGGGGTTGAAAAAGGTGATCGTGTTATTGTATATATGCCTATGATTCCTCAAGCGGCAGTTGCAATGTTAGCTTGTGCTCGTATTGGTGCTATTCACTCAGTTGTTTTTGGTGGTTTTGCGGCGCCTGAGTTGGCGGTTCGAATTGATGATGCCAGTCCAAAAGTCATTTTAAGCGCCTCTTGTGGTATTGAAATAAAGCGCGTTATTGAATACAAGCCATTAATTGATAATGCCATTAAAATTGCCAAACATACACCGAAAAATGTTGTGGTTTATCAACGCCCTGAAGCAGTAGCCGATCTTTCTCAAGATGGTGATTTAGACTGGGTAGAGGTTGTCAGTAAAGCTAAAGCGGCACCATGTACGCCAGTTAAAGGAACTGATTTACTCTACATTCTATATACGTCTGGCACCACTGGCAAGCCTAAGGGAGTGGTGCGTGAAAATGGTGGCCATGCGGTTGCAATGAAGTATAGTATGAGTGCCATTTATGACATGAAGCCAGGTGAGGTTTTTTGGTCTGCCTCTGACGTGGGCTGGGTAGTGGGCCATTCTTATATTGTGTATGCACCATTATTGCAAGGGTGTACAACAGTATTTTTTGAAGGAAAGCCAATTATGACGCCTGATGCAGGCGCCTTTTGGCGGGTAATTTCTGATTACAAAGTTAAGGCATTATTTACAGCGCCGACTGCCTTCAGAGCAATTAAAAAAGAAGATCCTAATGGTGATTTCATTAAGCAATATGATTTATCCTCTCTAAAAACTTTATTTGCTGCGGGTGAGCGACTAGATCCACCAACTTACGAATGGCTCAATGAGCAGTTTGATCTACCTATTATTGATCATTGGTGGCAAACAGAAACAGGTTGGGCAATTTCAGCCAATATGCTAGGTATTGAAAAGATGCCGATTAAGCCAGGCTCGTCAACCGTACCTGTACCAGGTTTTAATGTGAGTATTTTGGATGACAACGGTCAAGAGGTTGCTGCTAATCAGCAAGGCAATATTGCTATTAAGCTACCTTTACCTCCTAGTTGTTTAACCACAGTATGGGGTGATATGGATCGATTTAAGGCAGGCTATTTAGAAACCTTTCCGGGTTACTACGTCAGTGGTGATGGTGGCTATATTGATGATGATGGATATCTTTTTGTGATGGGGCGTACTGATGATGTAATTAACGTTTCCGGTCATCGATTGTCAACAGGTGAGATGGAAGAAATTATTGGCACGCACCCAGCTGTGGCAGAGTGTGCAGTGATTGGCAGAAACGACAATCTTAAAGGACAGATGCCATTAGGATTTGCCATTTTGAAGTCAGGCGCTGAGTTTGATCAAGCAGACATTAAACAAGCGTTGGTTCAATTAATGCGAGAGAAAATTGGTGCAGTAGCCTGTTACAAAGACACTGTTATTGTTGAGCGTTTACCTAAAACACGCTCTGGTAAAATTTTGAGAAAAACCTTGAGACAATTGGTAGATGGCGAAGATTATGTTGTACCGTCAACTATTGATGATCCTGCTATTTTGGATGAGATTCAGCAGGCCTTGCCATAATGTAAGCATCCCTCAAATCATGTGTTAATCTGATGATTGTTTATCTTGATTCTTATCAAGAATGACTTTTAGGTATTATTTTTTTTTAGGTATTATTTGTTGTTAAACAATACACATACCAAAAAAGATGATCAAGGTTGAAAATACAGAAATTCGTTTCCATGAGAACTGGCCTGATATAGATGTAAATCTAGCAATGGCCGTGCTTAATCTAGGTAGGGCATCTTCTCAATTTAACTTGCTTGTTGAAAGTGTTTGCGAGCAGTTTGACCTTTCTGTGTTTGAGCTTGAGGTATTGGTATTACTACGCTCTTTTCCTTATCCCCATAGACTAACCCCTTCTTTATTGTCCAGCTCACTCATGGTCTCTTCAGGAGGTTTAACCAAGGTCTTAATCAAGCTAGAATCTAAAAACTATATTATTAGAGATGCAAACCCTACAGATAAAAGAAGTAAGATTGTTAGACTTACCGAGCTTGGTGTTGAATTTATTGAAAAAAACTATCCATTAGTACAGTATATGTCTAAGCAGTTTTTTGAGTCTAAGTTGTCTAAACGAGAGTTGGCGTTATTAACAAATTTGTTGACAAAATTACTTAAAAATTAAAAAAGTTTTTTTATCTTTTTCCAGAAACCTTTCCAGAAACCTTTCCAGAAAGGTATATTAGAAAATAATGATAGTTAAAACAGAGTTGTTATTCTGAGTATCATTGAATTGGAAAAAACAATAATAGGGGAAATACAAATGAGTGAGAATACGAAAGACCAAAATACAATAAGTCGTAGAGACATGTTAAAAACCAGTGCGGCACTAGCAGCAGCACCAATGTTTTTTACTAAAGGTGCTTATGCAAAAGATTTTACTAACAATCCAGGAAATTCATCTACTGTCACATTAGGTTTTAATGTGCCACAGACTGGCGCATACGCTGACGAAGGTGCAGACGAGTTACGTGCTTTTAAACTAGCTGTTAAGCATTTAAATGGTGAAGGCGATGGCGGTATGATGAATACCATGAAGCCAATGAATTTAACCGGCAATGGTATTTTAGGTAAGAAGGTTACTTATGTAACAGGTGATACGCAAACTAAGTCAGACGCAGCACGTGCCTCTGCTAAGCGTATGATTGAGAAAGATAATGTTATTATGTTCTCTGGTGGTTCATCATCAGGTGTGGCAATTGCAGTACAAAGTCTAGCGCAAGAAGCGGGCGTTATTTTCATGGCTGGCCTAACTCACTCAAATGATACAACAGGTAAGGATAAGCGTCGTTACGGTTTCCGTCATTTCTTTAATGCGAAAATGACAGGTTCTGCTTTGGGTCCTGTACTTAAAGAAGAAATGGGTACCAATAGAAACGCATACCACCTGACTTCTGATTACACTTGGGGTTGGACACAAGAAGAGTCTATTAGAGAAACTACAGAAGGCTTGGGTTGGAATACAACTGCAGCTGTTAAAACACCAGTAGGTGCTGGCGACTTCTCACAGTTTATTACGCCAATTTTAAATTCAGGTGCTGACACGCTAATTCTTAACCACTATGGTAAGGATATGATTAACTCATTGACGCAGTCTGTACAGTTTGGTTTGCGCGACAAATTAGTTAATGGTAAACAGTTTGAAATTATTGTGCCTTTATACTCTCGTCTTATGGCACAGGGTGCTGGTAAAAACCTACAGGGTATTTTGGGTACAACTAACTGGGATTGGCAGTTAAAAGACGAAGGTTCTAAAGCTTTCGTTAAATCATTCGGTACAGAGTACGGCTTCCCACCTTCAATGGCGGCACATACTTGTTACGTACAAACATTGCTTTATGCAAATGCTTGTGAAAATGCGGGTACATTCTATCCACCTGAAGTTATCAGACAACTAGAAGGCTTTAAGTTTGATGGTATGGGTAACGGTGCAACTGAGTATCGTGCTGAAGATCACCAGTGTTTCAAAGATGTATTGGTGGTTCGTGGTAAGCAAAATCCAAGTACACAGTTTGACCTACTTGATATCGTTAAAGAAGTGCCACGTGCTCAGGTTGAGTACGATGCATCAATTTTTGGTGGTAATCTAGGTCCTTACAAAGTCTAAGTTTCTAAGGTTTTAATCTGGAGTGCCAATTGCAAGTTAGTTGTGGTTGGCATTTTTTATGATTTGAATTTATTGTAACTTAATCGGAGGAATTTCCTCTTATTAAGTTACAATAAATATTTGTTATAACTTAATAAGAGAGAATCTATTATGGACGCTGTTTTAATACAATTACTTAACGGTCTAGATAAAGGCGCAGCTTATGCTTTAATTGCGCTTGGACTAACATTGGTATTTGGTACACTGGGTGTGGTGAATTTTGCACATGGCGCATTGTTTATGTTGGGTGCGTTTTGCGCAGTCACATTTCAGAAAATTTTAACCATATCGGTTAAGGTGATTGACCCAAGTATTACTTTTTTTACTGCTTATAAGGAACAGGCATATCTAGAGATATGGTTTGGGGATGTGGGGCTCACCATTATAGATTATGCGGTACCGTTATCTATTCTGATGGCGATACCTGTGATGCTGTTGATTGGTCTAGCTATGGAAAGAGGGCTGATCAGGCACTTCTATAAGCGTACGCATGCAGAGCAAATTTTGGTTACTTTCGGCTTGGCGATTGTTATTCAAGAGGTGATTCGTCATTTCTTTGGCGCTAATCCGATTCCTATGCCAGCACCTGATATTGTATCTAGTAGTGCAGCAGTCGGAACTTGGTTAGGCTTGAGTGATAACTTGGTATACCCTTGGTGGCGATTAATCTATTTATCTTTTTCATTATTGGTTATCGGTTCTGTGTTTGCATTCCTGCAGCTAACTACGTTTGGAATGGTAGTTAGAGCGGGTATGTTTGACCGTCAAATGGTTGGATTTTTAGGTATTAATGTGCAACGAAAATTTACCATTGTATTTGGCCTTGCATCAGTTGTTGCAGGACTCGCAGGTGTGATGTATGCACCAATTTTGCCGCCTGATTACCATATGGGGATGGACTTCTTGGTTCTTTCTTTTGTGGTAGTTGTGGTTGGCGGCATGGGCTCTTTACCTGGTGCTGTTGCTGCAGGATTTTTATTGGGAGTTTTGCAATCATTCGCATCTATGACTATTGTAAGTCAGTATCTACCAGGCATTGATCAAGTTATTATTTATTTAGTTGCTGTGATTATTTTGTTAACACGTCCTCGTGGTTTGATGGGGCGTAAAGGTGTAATGGAGGACTAGAGCATGAAAATTGAAAAAAAACGTAGTGATCTCTTTATCATGGCAATTTTTACAATTGTTATATTAAGCATGCCGGTGTGGCTAAGTCCTCTTGGTGCTAACTACCCAGACTTATTGCAAAAATTTGCTATTTTTGGTATTTTTGCGATTGGCTATAATATTTTATTTGGTTTAACTGGGTATTTGTCATTCGGTCATGCTATCTTCATTGGTGTAGGCTCTTATACAGCCGTTTGGTCTTTTAAGCTGTTGAGCATGAACGTGCTTCCAGCAATTGTTTTTGGTACGCTGTTTGCTGGCATTATTGCCGCCTTGGTAGGGTATGTCAGCTTACGCAGATCAGGTATTTACTTTTCGATCCTAACATTAGCCTTTGCACAGATGTTTTATAATTTGGCTTATTCGGTCCTAACACCACTTACTAATGGTGAAACTGGCCTAACAATTGCTGCTGGTGACCCGAGGGTGCTTGACCGCTTGTTTAGTGATGTAGCAACAGGGGGAGGGCTGCCTTCTACTGAGTTATTTGGTATCTCTATGAGTGGATATTCAGGATTTTATTTCACTGCTGTATTACTTATACTGGCATTTTTTATCTCTTTAAAAATATTTAACTCTCCTTTTGGGTTAAAACTTAAAGCGATTAAATCTAACCAACATAGAATGAAATACACGGGCTACAATACCCGACCATACTTGGTGACTGCCTTTATTATTTCTGGCATGTTTGCAGGATTGGCTGGCTCATTGATGGCAGTTACAGATCCATTAGCTGGTGCAGAAAGAATGCAATGGACTGCTTCTGGTGAAGTGGTATTGATGACTATCTTGGGTGGCGTAGGTACATTGTATGGGCCTTTGCTAGGTGTGGCAATTATCAAGTACCTTGAGAATATCTTTTCAGCAGTTAATGAGGCTACTTTACATGGCTTCTTCTCCTTTTTACCTCAGTGGCTTAATGATACGATGGTGGTGGTGGTTTCACCATTTGTTGGTGAGGGTTGGCACCTAACCTTGGGGCTCATGTTTATGATTGTTGTTATCTTCTTACCGGGTGGTGTTACAGAGGGTTTCCAGAAGATTAAAAATAGATTTACAAAAAATAAAGAACAAGAAAAATTAAAACAAGGAGGCGAATAAAATGAGCGAATCTGTTTTAAAAATTAGCAATGTTAATAAAACTTTTGGTGGCTTGAAGGCATTAACTGACATTAATCTTAACATTGAAAAGGGCAAGGTTCATGCAATTATTGGCCCAAATGGCGCAGGTAAGTCAACCTTATTAAATGTTATTATTGGCTTACTAGAGCCAGATACTGGCGAAGTATTATTTGATAACAAGGATGTTATTGGAAAACAAGCACATGAAATCAATCAGATGGGTTTGGTGCGAGTTTTTCAAACACCGGAAATATTTACAGATCTATCTTTACTAGAAAATGTCATGATTCCAGCGTTGGCAAAACGAGACGGCTCCTTTAAGTTTAAAATTTTTAGAGATTTGGCTGACGAAAAAGATATTATGAATGAGGCAGTTGACATCTTGGCAAGTATTGGCATGGAAGATAAAATGCATAATATGTCAGGAAGCATGTCACGTGGTGATAAGCGTCGGCTTGAGTTGGCAATGTGTTTAATACAACATCCAAAGCTATTATTGTTAGACGAGCCAACTGCTGGAATGGCACGACATGACACTAATCAAACCATTGAGCTGCTTAAAAAGATTAAAGAAGGTGGTATGACAAAAATTATTATCGAACATGATATGCATGTTGTGTTTAGTGTTGCAGATACTATTTCTGTACTAGCAAGAGGAAAAATTATTGCAACAGGCACGCCTGATGAAATTAAAGGTAATCCAATCGTACAAGAAGCTTATTTAGGCGGGGGTGAATAATGAGTGATACTAAAAATAAAGCAAAACCTATTGTTTCTCAGGGCGCGGACCCTGCGTTTTTCTCTTGTTGGGATATTCACTCTTATTATGGTGAAAGTTATATTGTTCAAGGTGTTAGCTTTGATATTCGAGAAGGTGAAATTCTTGCATTACTAGGTAGAAATGGTGCGGGCAAAACCTCAACACTTAGATCAATTGCCCGTGCTTCTGATCCACAAGTGAATCACGGAGAGATGTGGTTAGATCACCAGCCTTTGCATGAAATGGAAGATTACCAAGTGGCGCAAGTAGGTGTCGCATTGGTGCCAGAGGATCGTTGTATTATTGGCGGTTTGACGGTGGAAGAAAACTTACAGTTGGCGCAAATAGAAGGGCCTATTGGCTGGACTATAGAGCGTATCTATGAGCATTTTCCAAGATTAGGAGAAAGAAAGGATCAAGATGGTGTTACTCTTTCTGGTGGTGAACAGCAAATGTTGGCAGTTGCCAGAGCGTTGGCGCGTGATGTAAAGCTGTTATTGTTGGATGAGCCTTATGAAGGTCTTGCTCCGGTTATTGTGCATGAAATTGAAGAGATATTGTTAAGCATCAAGAAGTTGGGTATTACTACGATTATTGTTGAACAAAATGCGGTAGCCGCATTGCGTTTAGCTGACAGGGCACTGATATTGGATACTGGAAAGATTGTATTTGACGGTACTGCTCAAGAAGTATTGGATGATGAGGTGTTAAGGCATCAGTACTTAGCCATCTAAAAACGCTTAGATATTGTTCTTTTTGAAGTGTTTTTTTAAACAATACACATACCAAAAAAGATGATCAAGGTTGAAAATACAGAAATTCGTTTCCATGAGAACTGGCCTGATATAGATGTAAATCTAGCAATGGCCGTGCTTAATCTAGGTAGGGCATCTTCTCAATTTAACTTGCTTGTTGAAAGTGTTTGCGAGCAGTTTGACCTTTCTGTGTTTGAGCTTGAGGTATTGGTATTACTACGCTCTTTTCCTTATCCCCATAGACTAACCCCTTCTTTATTGTCCAGCTCACTCATGGTCTCTTCAGGAGGTTTAACCAAGGTCTTAATCAAGCTAGAATCTAAAAACTATATTATTAGAGATGCAAACCCTACAGATAAAAGAAGTAAGATTGTTAGACTTACCGAGCTTGGTGTTGAATTTATTGAAAAAAACTATCCATTAGTACAGTATATGTCTAAGCAGTTTTTTGAGTCTAAGTTGTCTAGACAGGAATTAGTGCTATTAAGTGTTCTCTTAACTAAACTTCTTAAAGGGTAGTTTGACCCATTTTAAAATATTTTTACCACCTCCTTAATATACTTTTCTAGAAAGGTATATTAAGGAATACTGATAGTTGATTTCAGTTAAGCAAAGTGTGTATCATTTTCAGTGATTTAATCAAAAAGGGGAGTCTAAATGGCCGATAAAAATAATAACTACTGGAAGGCTAATATTGCACTTATTGTTAAGTGCTTATCAATCTGGTTTGTAGTTTCATATCTATTTGGCATTGTGCTAGTAGATGTTTTAAATACCGTCCGAATGGGTGGATATAAACTAGGGTTTTGGTTTGCACAACAAGGCTCAATTTACACGTTCGTAATCTTGGTCTTTTACTATGCAAAAAGCATGGGAAAAATTGACAAAGAATTTGGCGTTGACGAAAAATAGGTAAGGGGAGAAAAATATGGATTTACAAACATTAACGTTTTTATTTGTAGGCGTAACTTTTGCGATCTACATAGGTATTGCCTTCTGGGCAAGAGCCGGCTCAACTAAAGAGTTTTATGTTGCGGGTGGCGGTATTCATCCTGTGGCGAATGGTATGGCAACAGCAGCAGACTGGATGAGTGCAGCGTCATTTATCTCGATGGCAGGTTTAATTGCATTTTATGGATACGGTGGTTCGGTATTCTTAATGGGTTGGACTGGTGGTTATGTGCTACTAGCAATGTTACTTGCGCCTTACTTAAGGAAGCATGGCGCATTTACAGTGCCAGAGTTTATCTCAGATCGATACTATTCAAAAACTGCACGTGTTGTTGCGGTTATTTGTTTAATCATTGCATCGGTTACTTATGTAATTGGTCAAATGAAGGGTATCGGTGTGGCATTCTCAAGATTCCTAGAAGTGGATTATGAGACAGGCTTGGTATCAGGTATGGTTATCGTAGCTTTCTATGCAACCATGGGTGGTATGAAAGGTATTACATACACGCAAATTGCACAGTACGTGATTATGATTATTGCTTATACAATTCCAGCAATCTTTATTTCATTTATGCTTACGGGTAATCCAATTCCTCAATTAGGTTTGGGTAGTGAAATGGCTGATGGTACTTATCTATTAGATAAGCTCGATCAAGTGGTAACACAACTAGGTTTTGCTGAGTACACCACGCAAGCTAGATTAAGCACAACAAACATGTTTGTTTACACGCTATCTCTAATGATTGGTACAGCAGGTCTTCCGCACGTTATCATGAGATTCTTTACTGTATCTTCAGTGAAAGCGGCTCGTGAATCTGCAGGTTGGGCTTTGGTATTTATCGCGCTACTTTACACAACAGCTCCTGCAGTTGCAGCAATGGCAAGATTAAACCTTATGCAAACAATTGATCAGCCTAACGCTGAACAAAACTTGGCATATGCTGATCGACCTTCTTGGTTTAAAAACTGGGAGACTACAGGTCTATTAAAGTTTGAAGACAAGAATAACGATGGCTTGATTTCATACACAGGTGATAAGAAGACTAATGAAATGGTAAAAGTTGATAGAGATATCATGGTTCTTGCGAATCCTGAGATCGCTGGCTTGCCGAACTGGGTGATTGCAATTGTTGCAGCCGGTGGTTTAGCAGCAGCATTATCGACAGCAGCTGGTTTATTGTTAGCTATCGCATCTTCAATTTCACATGACTTGTTAAAAGGTGTGTGGAGACCTAATATCACTGAGAAGGAAGAGCTTAGATACTCTAGAATCTCAATGATTGGTGCCATCTTAATTGCAGGTTACTACGGCTTTAATCCTCCGGATTTTGCCGCAGGTACAGTTGCACTAGCCTTTGGTCTAGCAGCATCAAGTATCTTCCCTGCACTAATGATGGGTATCTTCTCTAAGAAGATGAACAAAGAAGGTGCGATTGCAGGTATGTTGTCAGGTATTGGTATTACATTGTTATATGTATTCCAGCACAAGGGTATCATGTTTGTGAAGTCAACGTCTTTCTTGGGTGACATGGATCCGAACTGGTTCTTAGGTATTGAGCCTAATGCGTTCGGTGCTATTGGTGCCGTGGTTAACTTCGCTGTTGCATTCTTTGTAATGACGCGTACAGCTAAAGTACCTGCAGAGGTTGAGAAGATGGTTGAGAACATTCGTGTTCCCGCATCTAACTAAAAAAACTTTTTAAGTTTTTTACTTTGACACCCGGCAATGCCGGGTGTTTTTTTATTTAAAATAAGGGAATTATGTTTTTTAAAAATAAACACGTTATCACCTCTATGATCGTTGCCCCCATATTGGCAATTATGAGCTACTTTGCAGTTGATTATTATGTCGCTGAAGTACCGCATAAGGCTAAAGATGGTCAATTGTATAAGATGCTTGCCAAGTCTAATTGTCGCTGGGAAAGTGGCCATTGTGATCTAGTCAATGGCGATTTAGAGTTATTAGTCACTTCTGACACACAGCAATATGGCAATAATCACTTTCGCTTAAAATCTGAAACCCCTTTGCAAGAGGTTAAGTTTGCCTTGGTAAGCGAACAAGGTGCGCATTCACAACCAGAGTTAATGAGCTTGGTAGAAGCGGGCAATCAGCTTTGGCAAAGCTCTTTAGTGGATGTTAGAAGATCTGATTATTTGCAGTTTGTAATCTCAGTAAGTGGTAGTATCTTTTATGCAGAAGTACCGGCTATTTTCACTTATCAGGATAAAGACTATTAAATAATGGATATTGAAGCTCTAGAGGTTATTGATTTTCTTAAATCGACACTGCCACTTGATAGTGCAACCACTGCACAGCTTGAATCTCTGGTTAAAGAGATACAAATAGGCTATCGAAAAAGAAAGCATGTTTTAACTCTTAAGCCCAATTTTCTATATTTGGTGCGCAAGGGTGCAGTACTAATCGAAGATGAAAATGAGCAGTTGTTTTCCATTCTAGGTGAGCGCCAGTGGTTTGGATACAATGCTCAGTTAGTTTTGTATTCGCACAGCTGTCAAGAAGACACGCTATATTACAAAATCCCTAAAAAACTATTTTTTGAGCTATTCTCGCAGCAGAGTAGTGTTCATCACTTTTTTGTTGATGCTGGCCTGGAGTCTAGTATCAAGGTGCAAAATATTGTTAAGCAAAATAGCTTACTGGACAACTCAGTACTATCCATGTCCAGAGCAAATGATGCTTATACAATTGACCCTAGTACCAGTATCCGTGATGTGGCCCAATTAATGAGTAGTAAAAATGTTACCTCGGTCGTGGTGACAGAAGGCACTACATTACGTGGTATTGTGACTGATCGTGCTTTTTGTACAAAAGTAGCAGCTACTGGGCTGGACGTTTCATCTCCGGTGAGTGATATTATGACAACTAACCCAATCTCAATTGCGCATTATAAAAGTGGTGTTGAGGCGATGTTGTTAATGGCTAATTCACACATTAGACACCTTCCCATCCTTAAAAATAATCAAGTAGTTGGCGTGGTTACTGCAGCAGATCTGTTGAGAAAGCAAAGCCATAATGTGGTATTTTTGATTAACGAAGTACTGGTATCAGAAACAGTTGGGGAGCTTAAAAAAATATCCCAGCAAGTGCCACTATTACTGCAGCATAGTTTTGAGTCTAATATGGATGAGCATGATATTACTTATTCAATAAGTTCGGTTGGCCGTTCCATCAATCAGCAGTTATTAAAACAGGCGGAAGCCCTCTTAGGAGAGCCGCCCATCGCTTATGCCTGGGTAGTTGCAGGCTCTCTTGCTAGATCTGAGCAAATTGCACATACTGACCAGGATAATTTGCTAATCTTGTCGGATGACTATGATGAAAAGCTACATGGAGAGTATTTTTCTAAACTTAGTGCCTATGTGAGCGATGGTCTAGATGAGTGTGGCTATGTATACTGCCCCGGGGATGTGATGGCAACCAATCCAAAATGGCGACAGCCGGTTTCTGTTTGGCGCTCTTATTATAATAGTTGGATATCAAGTCCTGATCCGAAAGCGTTAATGTATGCCAGTATATTCTTTGATTTGAAATGTATTTATGGTAGCCCTGAACTTTTAGACGACATGTTGTCAGGTGTTTTAAACAACACGCAAAAAAATACTATTTTTCAATCGCACATGGCACATAACGCCGAACACTACACACCTCCTTTAGGATTTTTTAGAAATTTCATTGTAGATCGTCATGGCGCAGATGCAAAAACACTAGATCTAAAGAGAAAAGGGGTTGTTCCAATTGTCGATTTCTCTCGGGTTTATGCGTTGTCACACGGTGTTAGGGCGATAAATACGCAAGATAGATTAAGAGAGTTGATGGATATTCACGCCTTGAGTCAATCAGGTGTTAGCGATTTAATTGAAGCCTATAAGTTTATTAATCTAGTTAGGATTGAGCATCAATCTAGACAGATAAAAAATGGACAATCCATTGATAATTTTGTACCAACTAAAGAAATCTCCTCTTTGGATCAAAAACATTTAAAAGATGCATTTGGTATTGTTTCCAATATGCAATCGGCCATGAGTTCTCAGTATCAAACATCCATATTATGAAAAAATTGGCCTATTACTTATTCCCTAAGTATTACCAAAAAACGTTGTTATTAAGGTCTAACTTATCCCCCGCACTGAGAAATTATCTACTTAAGCCTTTGATTAATAAAAAAATGCTAATCAAGGATATTGAGTTTTTAGTGCTTGATTTTGAAACAACCGGGCTCAATCCTGCCAAAGAAAAAATTATTAGCATGGGTTACACTGTGATCAAAGATATGCACTTATTGGCAGCTTCTAGTCAGCATTTATTGATTAATCCTGAACAGTCACTCACAGAAGAAAATGTGAGTATTCATCAGTTAACAGATGATGATCTTAGTCAGGGAATAGGTCTGAATGATGCCATGGATAAGCTTTTTAGTGAAATGAATAATCGAGTAGTGATTGCGCATTTTGACAATATTGAAAAAAGATTTATTAATTGTGCTTGTCAAAAATTGTACAAAATTAATTGCTTACCCATGAGAATGTTAGACACTTTAAAAATTGAAAATAGAAAGATGATGAATACTAAAGGTTATATTCAACCTGAAAGTCTGCGTTTATTTTCTTTAAGAGAGAAATATAATTTACCAAGATATAAGGCTCATAATGCAATGCAAGATGCCATTTCAACCGCGGAGTTATTTTTAGCCCAAGTCAGTCATATGGGTGATGCTAATACGATAGAATTGAAAGACCTAATTTAAGAAAATAGCTTTCTAGAAAATTTGTTTTTAGGTATTATTAATTTATATTTCTTGAACTAGCTATTAATTATGTATCCAATTCTCCAGTCAAACAAAACCCCTTTATGTGATGAAAAAAAATATGAGTTGATGTACAACGACTCAATTAACAATGCAGATGAATTTTGGGCTACCCAGGCAAAAGAATTCTTAGATTGGGATAAAGACTGGAACGAGGTCTCTAATGTGGATTACACCCAAGGAAAAATTGAGTGGTTCAAGGGTGGCGAATTAAATGTTGCTTATAACTGTATCGACAGACACTTACCGCAAAGAGCTAAGCAAACTGCTATTATTTGGGAAGGCGACGATCCTGATGTGAGTCAGAAGGTTACTTATCAACAACTACACGATGAAGTGGCAAAGCTTGCTAATGGTTTAAAGAATTTAGGTGTTAAAAAAGGCGATCGAGTTTGTATTTATATGCCGATGATCCTTGAGTCTGCTTACGCTATGTTAGCATGTGCCCGTATTGGCGCTATTCACTCAGTAGTATTTGGCGGGTTTTCACCAGAGGCCCTTAAAGATCGAATTTTAGATTCTGAATGTAATGTTGTTATTACTGCTGATGAAGGTATGCGTGGTGGACGATCAACAGCACTTAAGTCAAATGTTGATCTTGCAGTCGAAGGTTGTGATTGTGTTAGTAAAGTAGTAGTGGTGCAAAATACTAAAGGCTCAGTTGAATGGGGTGATAAAGATATTTGGTACCATGATTTAGTAGCTGATGTTCCAAGCGAGTGCCCATGTGAGTCGTTCGATGCTGAAACACCATTATTTATTCTTTATACATCAGGGTCTACTGGAAAACCAAAAGGCGTATTGCACACTTCAGGCGGCTATTTACTTTATGCGGCAATGACACATAAATATGCATTTGATTATCAAGAAGGCGATATTTACTGGTGTACGGCTGACGTAGGTTGGGTAACAGGACACTCTTACATTGTTTATGGTCCTCTGGCAAATGGCGGAACTACTCTTATGTTTGAAGGTATCCCTTCTTATCCAGATGCTTCACGTTTCTGGCAAGTGATTGATAAGCATCAGGTTAATACATTCTATACGGCACCTACTGCTATTCGCGCCCTTATGGGTGCAGGTGACGAATTTGTTGAAAAAACTGACCGTTCTAGCTTAAGAATATTGGGCACAGTTGGAGAGCCGATTAACCCGGAAGCTTGGGAGTGGTATTACCATAAAATTGGTCAAGCTAAATGTCCGGTAGTTGACACTTGGTGGCAAACTGAAACAGGTGGCCATATGATTTTACCATTGCCTTATGCAACTGCATTAAAGCCTGGATCGGCAAGTAAGCCTTTCTTTGGTGTTGAGCCGCAAGTGGTTAATGAAAAGGGTGACATTTTAGAAGGTGAAGCGGAAGGTATCTTGGTACTAGCTAGATCTTGGCCAGGGCAAATGCGCACACTTTACAATAATCATGAGCGCTTCATGGAGGCTTACTTCTCAACTTTCCCGGGTAAATATTTTGCTGGTGACGGTGTTAAGCGCGATAGTGATGGCTATTATTGGATTACTGGACGCGTTGATGATGTTTTAAATATCTCAGGTCACCGTCTAGGTACAGCTGAGATTGAATCAGCACTGGTCTTACATGAGAGTGTTTCAGAGGCTGCTGTGGTGGGTTATCCACACGACATCAAAGGGCAGGGTGTTTACGCTTATGTTTCTATTATGAGTGGTGTTGAGCCAACAGATGCATTAAAAACAGAGCTGGTTAAACTGGTGCGTAGTGAAATTGGCCCAATTGCATTGGTAGACAAAATTCAGTTTGCACCAGGATTGCCAAAAACACGTAGTGGCAAGATTATGCGTCGAATCTTAAGAAAGATTGCCGAGAATGATTTTGATAATCTGGGTGACACCTCCACCCTGGCGGAGCCAGAGGTGGTTGAAGATTTGATTAATAATCGAACCGTTTAATAATCAAATTAACGGGCTTGGAGTTTCTTCAAGCCTTTTTTAATTTTGTCCTTTAAGCTAACTTCACATTGGTTGTGGTAGTTGTTTTGCATGCTTTCATCTAAAGAAATCACTTTACCAAATACCTGATTTTCAAGCTCAATAGTGTTTTTAATGTTGGCACAATAGTTGCCAATTTCTTCCGTTGTGTAAGAGATTAAGGTTGCAACTCCAATGGCAGGTACAATTAATCCGGTTACTGCGATGCCGCTAGAAGTTTCTTTAAGTTCTTTGATTCTGGCAATGTTTTGCTCAACAGTGGCTTTATTCTGAGTTTCAAAAACTTGCTCAAGGTAGCTAATTTTTTCTGCAGAAATGTCGAGTTTTTTCTCAACTGATTGCAGAGATCCTTTTAGTGATTTGACTTGATTTCTTGCATCATCCATTTGTGACATTTCATCACCTAAAACGCTGGTTTTACTCGTTGCTAAAGAGAGTTTGTCTTGTGAAATCTTAAGTGCTGATTGCGCTTTGATAAGTTGATCATTCAATGCTTCAAGTGCTGAATTGTTAGAGGTGTCATTTGAACTTTCGATTGGCTGAAGAGCGCTTATTTTTTGGTTGTACTCTTGAGTGATACCCTCAACTTCCTGCTCTAAAGTATCTAGTTTTTCACTGTAAAAAAAATAGCCTGCAATTAATGCAAAAGCTAGAACAATAGCGCTAAATAGGGATTTGTTTTCCATGGTCAGTTCTCATTCGTTAAATGGTGTAATTAGGTAGGCATTATACACTATTTTGAGAACTATATAAGAATATTATTATATTTTAATATATTATTCTTTTAGCCATTTGGCAGCCTGTTTGGCATAGTAAGTCAGAATGGCATCACTGCCCGCACGTTTAAAAGAAAGCAAAGTTTCAAGTGTGACTTTTTTCTCATCAATCCAGCCATTTTGACTGGCCGCCTTAATTTGTGCATATTCACCACTCACATGATAAGCAAAAGTAGGCATGCCAAAGGTTTGCTTAATGCGATAAACAATGTCTAAATAAGGTAAGCCAGGTTTAATCATTACCATATCAGCACCTTCATCAATATCTAGTTCAACTTCACGCATGGCTTCGTCCGAATTGGCAGGATCCATCTGGTAAGTTTCTTTGCTAGAGGCGCCAAGATTGCTTGCAGAGCCAACTGCATCCCTAAACGGACCGTAGTAACTAGATGCATATTTGGCGGAGTAAGCTAAGATTTTGGTATGAATAAAGCCATTTTCTTCTAAGGCTTCACGAATTGCACCAATACGTCCATCCATCATATCTGAAGGCGCAACAATATCACTGCCTGCTTGCGCATGAGAAAGTGCCTGTTTAACTAAAACTGCAACGGTTTCATCATTTAGCACATATCCAGATTCATCAATTAGCCCATCTTGACCATGCGTGGTAAATGGGTCGAGCGCAACATCAGTAATCACTGCTAACTCAGAAAATTTATCCTTTAATGCGCGTACAGCACGCTGTGCGAGTGCATCTGGATTGTAAGCTTCTTGTGCATCTAAAGATTTTTTCTCATTAGGTACAACTGGAAATAAAGCCACGGCGCGAATGCCTAAATCAACCAATTCTTGAGCTTCTAGCAATAATTGATCAACACTTAAACGCTCGATATCAGGCATAGAATCAATGCTTTCGCGCTTGTTGTCGCCCTCAATTACAAAGAGTGGAAAGATTAAGTCATCGGTGCTTAGGGTGTTTTCACGCATTAATTCACGGGTATATGCGTGTTTTCTCATACGACGTGGTCTATGGGTTAAAATTGTCATCTTAATTTAAATTCTAATAATTTCATCGATTATACAACAATGAATCAATCAAACGAAACGTTAACCAGCATGTCAAGCGTCAAAGAGGCGTTTATCCAACCTTTTCCAAACTCTCATAAGATTTATGTTGAGGGTTCTCGCGCCGATATTCAGGTGCCAATGCGTGAAATCACACTCACAGATACCATTGGTGATCTAGCTGAGAAGAATGACCCCATTCACGTGTACGACACTTCGGGTGTTTATACCGATCCAACTGTGCAAATTGATTTGCGCAAAGGGTTGAGTAATATTCGCGAAGCCTGGATTGACGAAAGAGCGGACACTCAAACGCTGGACGGCATGAGCTCAACTTTTTCAAATGAGCGCCTGGATGACGCAGAATTAGACGCTTTGCGTTTTGAGTTTCTAAAGACGCCAAAGCGTGCCAAAGAAGGTAAAAATGTCACCCAAATGCATTATGCCAAGCAAGGTATTATCACCCCTGAAATGGAGTACATTGCCATTCGAGAAAACTGTAAATGGCAAGATTACAAAGATCAAATCGGCCAACAAAAAGGCGAAAGTTTTGGCGCCGATATCCCGGATGTTATTACTGCTGAATTTGTGCGTAGTGAGGTTGCTCGCGGGCGCGCGGTGATTCCGGCCAATATTAATCATCCTGAAACTGAGCCGATGATTATCGGACGCAACTTCATGGTGAAAATTAATGGTAATATTGGTAACTCAGCCTTAGGCTCAAGTATTGAAGAAGAAGTCGATAAAATGGTTTGGGGTATTCGCTGGGGTGCAGACACCATTATGGATCTTTCAACAGGCAAAAATATTCACGAAACTCGTGAGTGGATTATTCGTAATTCTCCAGTGCCAATTGGCACGGTGCCAATTTACCAAGCTTTAGAAAAGGTTAATGGTATTGCCGAAGATCTTAATTGGGAGGTGTTTAGAGATACGCTAATTGAGCAAGCTGAGCAGGGAGTGGATTATTTCACCATTCATGCCGGCGTACGCCTACAACACGTACCACTAACCATTGATCGTATTACTGGCATTGTTTCTCGTGGTGGCTCGATTATGGCCAAGTGGTGTTTGGCGCATCATACTGAAAGTTTTATTTATACGCATTTTGAAGAAATTTGTGAAATTATGAAAAAGTACGATATTACTTTTTCACTTGGCGATGGTTTGCGTCCAGGCTGTATTGCTGACGCTAATGACGCAGCGCAATTTGGCGAGTTGGAAACACTAGGCGAGCTAACTAAAATCGCTTGGAAGCATGATGTACAAACCTTCATCGAAGGCCCTGGACACGTGCCAATGCAGATGATTAAAGAAAATATGGATAAGCAATTAGACGAGTGTGGTGAAGCGCCGTTTTATACGCTAGGACCATTAACTACTGACATTGCTCCGGGTTATGATCATATTACTTCAGCCATTGGTGCAGCGCAAATCGGCTGGTATGGTTGTGCTATGCTTTGCTATGTAACCCCTAAAGAGCACTTAGGCTTGCCAAATCAAGATGACGTTAAAGAAGGTATTATTGCTTACAAAATTGCTGCTCATGCAGCCGATCTAGCCAAAGGTCATCCGGGTGCGCAGATTCGGGATAATGCTTTAAGTAAGGCGCGTTTTGAGTTTAGATGGGAAGATCAGTTTAACTTAGGTTTGGATCCAGATACAGCGCGTAAATATCATGACGAAACCATGCCAAAGCAAGCAGCGAAGACATCGCATTTTTGCTCTATGTGTGGCCCTAAGTTTTGCTCAATGAAAATTACCCAAGAAATCAAAACTATGGACGCGGCAGAAATCGCCAAGATTAATGCCATTCAAGTGGAGATGGATCAAAAATCAGCTGAGTTTTTAGAGAATGATTCTGAAATTTATATGAAAGAGGGTGCTTAAACATCCATTTTCATTTTTTGGGAAATTTCTAAAGCTTTAAAGGATTTTAGGCAGCATTGTTTGCTAGGGTTGAGGTTTTCGCAATTGCAGTAGTTGTGTTTGGTCTGAAACACCACGAAATCCTTTAAAAGGGCGCCTTTTCCGGCTTTAATTGCCTTTATATAGGCGTTTTCACTAATGTTAAAGCAATAACACAGGAGTTTTTCATTGGATTTTGAATTGCAACAGTCCATTTTGATTTTTTCCAATATTTCTTAAGTACAATAATCACTTTAATTATAAAGAATATTTAAGTATGTGGCTAGCAGCATTAATTAACACCATTATTGTCACCCTTAGTGTTTTGATTCATTATGAGTTTTTGTATCGTGCGACTAACTTAGTGCCAAGGGTTCAAATTAAACATCGGTTTAGAATTGTGGTGGTGGTGTTTATTGCGCTCATTGCACATGTAGTTGAAATATGGCTGTTTGCTTTGGCTTATTTTTTAATGAGTAAAGATAAGGTCTGGGGTGAGATACAAGGTAATTATGACGGCTCGTTTATGGACAGTGTTTATTTTTCATTTACAAATTTCACCACACTCGGTTTTGGCGATATTGAGCCCTTTGGCTCTATCCGATTTTTAGTAGGTATGGAGGCCTTGGTGGGCTTTGTGCTAATCACTTGGACCGCTTCTTTTTTGTATTATGAGATGCAGCGTTATTGGGATGCTAAATAATATCCATAGCGATTTTAGCAATTCTTTTAACCGCACCTTGTTGAGAGTCAAAATATTGTTTGGCATTAGCACCCAAAGACTCCAACTGCTCGGGGTTGTTTAATAATTGCATAATTTCTGTAAATAACTGCTTGGAATCCTGCACTTGGATGCCGGCTTTTTTATTTAATAAATTACTAGAAATTTCAGCAAAATTAAACACATTAGGGCCAAAAATAATCGGCTTGGATAAAGCGGCCGGCTCTAACATATTGTGCCCGCCCGTATCATTCAAGCTCCCTCCCATAAACACAATATCGCTCACTTCGAAATAGCTCATCATTTCACCCATTGAATCACCCAGTAGTACATCTGCCTGAGTGGCTGATCTAGCGCTTGATCGGCGCTCAATACTCAAACCAGCGCTAAGAGCTAATTTTTCTACTTGATTGAATCGCTCAGGATGTCTTGGTACAAAAACAACCAGTGCATTAATCTGCTCTTTAACAGCCAAATAGCTATTGATAATTTGCACCTCTTCCCCTGAATGGGTGCTGGCAAAAGTAATTACAACCCGCCCTTGGGTGATTTTTTTAATGGCTTTGGTGGTGAGTAGGTCTGATTTTGGATTTTGATCAAATTTGATATTACCCGCATTGACGACTTTGTCTTCTTGTGCGCCAAGTTGAATAAAACGATCAGCTGAGTTTTGATTTTGAGAGGCTATCAAGCTTAAATTATTAAGTGTTTGATGGATTAGTTTTGGGGCAAATTTTTGATATTTTTTTAACGATCGCTCTGAGAGTCTGGCATTAATTAAAATACTGGGAATGTTGTTTTGCTTTAAAGAATGGATTAAATTTGGCCAAATTTCAGTTTCCATAAGAATACACAAAGCAGGATTTAGGCGCTGAATATAGCGCTTAATAATTGGACTTAAGTCAAAAGGAAAATAGCAATGTAGAATTCGATCTCCATAGTGATGTGTAAGCGCACTAGAGCCGGTTGGTGTGGTGCTGGTTATTAATATTTTATGCTTTGGATGTTGCTTGATTAGAGTGTCGATCAGCGTGATAGAGGCTCTAAATTCACCCACTGAAACACAATGGATCCAAATGACAGGCAAGGAGTTTTTTTGAATAAACCCCAGTCTTTCGTGGATCCTTTTTCGATAGGCAGGTGCCTTGATAGATTTCACAAATAACCGAATAATTAAAATCGGTAATAATAAATATCCAACTAGGCTGTATAGGGTTCGATTCATTTGTCGGTGGTATAATAGCTTTATTGTATTTTAGCGGTTTTTTATGAAGTTTGTTGATTCTGCCAGTATTCGTATTGAAGCTGGAAAAGGAGGGGCGGGTTGCTTGGGCTTTCGTCGAGAAAAATATATTCCAGATGGCGGTCCAGATGGCGGTGATGGCGGTGATGGCGGGCACGTGTATTTCCGTGGCCAAGAGAGTCTTAACACCCTAAGTGAATTCCGCTTTAATCGTCTTTTTAGAGCAAAAAATGGTCAGCCTGGATCGGGCCAAAATAAGCGTGGAAAATCAGCCGATCATTTAACCGTGGAGATTCCACTCGGCACTAAAATCTACGATTTAGAAACCGACGAGCTAATTGGTGAAATGATTGAGCACGAGCAAGTTATTTTGGTGGCCAAGGGTGGTTTTCATGGGCTAGGCAATACGCGTTTTAAATCTAGTATTAATCGTGCACCGCGTAAGACCACACCCGGCTCGCTAGGCGAGGCGCGTGAAATTGGCCTAGAGATGAATGTGATGGCTGATATCGGTCTGCTTGGTATGCCCAACGCAGGTAAATCAAGTCTAATTCGTCAGATTTCCAGCGCTCGTCCTAAAGTAGCGGATTACCCATTTACTACCTTGCATCCTTCATTAGGCGTGGTGTCTTATTACGATGAGCATATTGTCATGGCTGATATTCCAGGCTTGATCGAAGATGCCAGTGAAGGTGTGGGTTTGGGTTTTGAATTTTTAAAACATCTATCTCGCTCTAAAGCTTTGTTGCACGTTTTGGATATTTTGCCAGCAGACGGATCAGATCCTGCTAAAAACTTTTTAACCATTGAAAAAGAGTTAAGAAAATATGATCCAGAATTAGCCGATAAGCCGAGAATGTTAGCTATTAATAAAATGGATTTAATGCCTGAAGATGATCGCACTGAAATTGTTAGTCGCTTGTTAAAAGAAATCAACTATCAGGGAGAATTTTATAATATTTCAGCACTTAACGGCCTAGGCTGTAAAGATTTGGTTGAAGGTTTGTTTAAGTTGGTTAAAAATAATAACAATGAGTAAACAAAGATGGGTGGTTAAAATCGGATCAGCACTACTGACCAATGATGGTCAGGGTTTGGATAAGCGTGCAATTAGCGCTTGGGTTGAGCAAATTGTGCACCTAAAAAGTCAAGGGATTGAAGTTATCTTGGTTTCGAGTGGTGCGATTGCAGAGGGTATTAAGCGTCTAGGCTGGGAGGCTCGTCCTGAGAATATTCACCAACTTCAGGCGGCTGCTGCTGTTGGGCAAATGGGCTTGGTGCAAGCTTATGAATCCTTATTTGCTAAGCATGCTATTCATACTGCGCAAATACTCCTAACCCACGACAACCTAGCCAATAAGCAGCAAAGTGATAACATCTCAGCTACATTGAATGCGCTGCTTGAGTTAAGCACGGTGCCGATCATTAACGAAAACGATACAGTGGCTACCGAAGAGATTAAATTTGGCGATAACGATACTTTGGCGGCGTTGGTGGCAAATTTAGTTGGCGCTACTCAGCTGGTTATTTTGACAGATCAAGGCGGTGTTTATGATGCTGATCCTAGAAAAAATGCAAAGGCTGAGCTGATTGAGAAAATTCAAGTTGATGATGAAAAATTATCAAGAGTTGCGGGCAGAACAGGTGGCTCATTAGGTTCAGGTGGCATGTATACCAAAGTGCTCGCTGCCAAAACAGCTTCCCGCTCAAAAACCAATACTGTAATTGCCTCGGGCAGACAGGATAATGTTTTAATTAAATTAGGCGCTGGTGAGCGTGTTGGGACGTTAGTCCATTGCTAGCTTATATCGGACTTGGGTCAAACCTTGATCACCCAAAACAGCAGATTAAAACTGCGGTGATGGCACTGCACAGTGCTAAAGATGTGGAGGTGGTTAACCTTTCAAGTTTGTATCAATCGCCACCCGTAGACAATTCAGATCAGCCTGATTATATAAATGCAATCGCCCAGGTGAGTACACACTTAACCCCATTAGAATTGCTCCATGTTTGCCAAGCTATAGAAACTGATCAGCATCGTGAGCGTGCTCAAAAATGGGGTGCTAGAACCATTGATTTGGATATTATTATCTATGGCGTTCAAGTGGTTGCCTCCAAGCAATTAGTCATTCCTCATCCTGAAATGATGAATCGAGCTTTTGTACTGATTCCTTTGGCTGAGCTTGAGCAGGATTTAAAAGTGCCGGTACTTGGCCCTATTCAAGAGCTTATTGAGAAGTTGGGTGAGTATCAATTAACAAGATTATGAAATTATCAGCATTACAATCCTTTAAGAAAAATGGTGAAAAGATCACCTGCCTAACAGCGTATGACGCCTCATTTGCTAAGTTGTTTGATGCGTGTGGTGTGGATATGATTCTGGTGGGTGACTCCCTGGGTAACGTAATCCAAGGTGGGGAAAATACCTTGGGCGTTAGCATGGAAGATATGATTTACCATACGCAAGCCGTTGCAAAATCTACGCAAAATGCGCTATTGATTGCTGATATGCCTTATCAAAGCTATACCCATGCTCAGCAAACCTTAGAAAATGCCAAACGCTTAATGAGTGTTGGTGCGCAAATGGTTAAATTTGAAGGAGGTGCTGAGCATGAGGCTTCTTTTAAAATCTTGCAAGAGAGCGCTATTCCAGTCTGTGGCCACTTGGGTTTGCAGCCACAATCTGTTGTTGAGATGGGCGGCTATAAAGTGCAAGGCAAGGACGATGCTGGTGCCAATAAAATATTAGAAGATGCCTTGCTACTAGAATCTTGGGGTGTGGAAGTGTTAGTTCTTGAGTGCGTTCCTGAAACACTAGCCACTAAAATTTCAGCCAAATTAAGCATACCAACTATTGGCATTGGTGCCGGTGTTAATTGCGATGGACAGGTTTTGGTAAGTTACGATATGCTTGGCATTAATACCGGCCACTTGCCAAAATTTGTTAAAAACTTTTTGACTGGCCATGATTCAATACAGTCTGGTGTTAAAAGCTATATTAACGCAGTTAAAAATCAAACTTTTCCTAACGATAAACACAGTTACTAATGCAAGTTTGTGTAAATAATCAGCAACTAGCTGAAGCGGTCTCAATGTGGAGAGCGCAAGGTAAAACCATTGCCTTTGTACCAACAATGGGTGGGCTTCACGCTGGACATTTGTCTTTGACTCATCAGGCCAAAAAAAATGCCGATAAAGTCGTGGTGAGTATTTTCGTTAATCCTACACAATTTGGTGAAAATGAAGATTTTGATAACTATCCAAACACCTTGGAGCAGGATCTAATTCAGCTAAAGGCTTGCCAGGTTGATGCTGTTTTTACACCTGATAAAGGGCAAGTTTATCCAGACGGATTTGAGAGTCACTTAAAGGCCGGCAGTTTGTCTCAAGGGTTGTGTAGCGATTCTCGCCCTGGGCATTTTGATGGCGTGGTTCAAGTGGTACATCGATTGTTTGAAATTATCAAGCCTGATGTGGCTATTTTTGGCCAAAAAGATTATCAGCAGTTGTTGGTTATCAGGCAAATGGTGAGAGAAATGAGCCTGCCTATTGAGATTCTATCAGGTGATATTGTGCGAGAAGATAGTGGACTCGCCATGAGTACTAGAAACCAGTATTTATCTACAGAAGAGCAAGAGATCGCCACAAAAATATACCAAGTATTAACACAGCTAAAGCAAGTGGTTTTATCAAGTGAAGCATTAGCACCCGCTATCGCGCATTCAAAGGCAGTCTTAAGTCAGGATTTTAAAATAGAGTATCTATCTGTATTAGATGCTAATACCCTTAAATCTATTACTGACAATACTGCTCAAATTGCGATATTATGTGCGGTGTTTTTAGGGTCAACTCGTTTGATTGATAATATTGTTTTTGATAAAGGATAGCCATGTTTAGTATTACGGATGAAGCACAAGATTATGTTGCAGATTTATTTGCACAGCAAGATGATCAAGAATTAGGTCTTAAGGTTGATGTAACGCGTGCAGGTACACCAGCTGCAACTGTTTCGTTTAATTTTTGTCATCCCAAAGATTTGACCCCTAGCTATGAAAAATTTGAATACAAAGGTTTTTTTGCCTATATTGATAAAGCTAATTTTCCTTTTTTGGAAGAGTCAGAAGTTGCTCTAAAAGACGAAGGTGCCGGTAAAAAACTTACCATTACTGCACCTAATGCTAAAGGCGAAGAGCCAAAGGCGGATGCGCCATTAGAGGAAAGAATCAAATACGTTTTGGCTGCTGAAATTAGCCCGGGGCTTGCATCACATGGTGGCTTTGTTGACTTGGTTGAAATTACCGAAGATAAAGATGTTATTCTTAATTTTGGTGGCGGTTGTCAGGGCTGCTCTTCAGTTAAGGCAACTTTAGAGCAGGGCGTTGAAGCGCAGCTTAGAGGGCGTTTTCCAGAAATAAAATCAGTACGCGATGTTACTGATCACTCTCAAACAGATAACGCCTATATGTAAAAAATAGGCAAGGCGCTAGCCTTGAATTTATATGGTGTAAACTAGTCGGTATGATTATAAAAATAGATGCAACTGAACAAGAGCGAAAGGCTGCCAAGGCTGCGCACGAACTATTCACCATTAATACTATTCTTATTCACATCATTGGCACACTTGGGCTGATAAAGCTGCTTAACACCAGTATGAACATTGCCATTGGACTAACAATTGTTGTTTCTACAGGTGTTATTATTTATACCTATTTACGCACCAAAAAAGCCAAAAAAAATGATGCATATTTGGTTTATTTGCATTGGCAAATGTCGCTTAATCGTTACAAAATTTTAGTCTCTGCTTATGTGTTTTATATACTCATTACCTCATTAGGATTATTGATTGGTGACAGTGGCGCTAATAGTATGGACGGCACCAGCATTACTGGCTCAATTTTGACACTACTAGGTACCGTGCCTTTGTTCTTCTCGGTGTTAATTTCTGCGGTACTTGGATCAGGCTCTATGTTTAATGCGGGTCGCGGGGAAGTGGAGCAAAAATTTGCTCAAAAATACCCTCAATGAATGAATTCGAACTAATTGAAAAATATTTCAATTGGACTGGTTCAAGCCCAGATGTCATTGGTGTTGGTGATGATTGTGCACTAATTACAATAGATAGTAACTCTCAGTTAGCCACCAGTGTCGATACCCTGATTGAAGGGGTGCATTTTCCTAAAAATACCTCGGCTGCTGATATTGCACATAAAGCGCTGGCAGTTAACCTAAGCGATTTGGCTGCCATGGGGGCAACACCCGAGTACTTTACACTGGCCCTAACCCTGCCTGAATTTGACGAAAGCTGGCTAAAGGAATTTTCCAATGCGCTTAAAACCTTGGCCAATCAATATAATATCACCTTGGTGGGTGGCGATACAACCAAAGGTCAGCTAAGTATTAGTATTAATGTAACTGGGGTTGTTAAAAAAAATAAAGCCTTATTGAGATCATCAGCTCAAGTTGGAGATGTTATTTTTGTTTCCAATACAATTGGAGATGCAGCTCTTGCTTTGTGGAAAATTCAGCAAAATATCAAACCTAGTGAACAGCTTTTAAGCCAGTTTAATAGGCCTGATCCACAGGTGCAATTGGGCTGTGCGTTAGTTGGAATTGCTAATGCTTGTATTGATATTTCTGATGGCTTAGAGCAAGATCTTACTCACATTCTTAAACGCTCAAATGTAGGTGCACGAATTAATTTATCTGATATTCCACTTGGCATTGAGATGCAAACTCATATTGAAAAAAGCCAAGACTGGTGCTTGGCATTGGCCGGTGGCGATGACTACGAGTTGTGCTTTAGTGTTGCACCAGAAAATTTAAGCAAACTAAAAAAGATCGAGGAAGATTTGGATATTAAATTGAGTGCTATCGGCTTAATCACTCAAGATGAGGGTATTGAAAGGATGGGTGGCTTTGATAAAAAGTGCTTGTCTTATCAGCACTTTTAGTGGGTGACCCGTCTGGATGACTGAGTAATTTTAAAAGCTAATGCGGAAAAAAAGATAAAAGAAGCAGAAAATTAAAACTCACTTTTTAAGCAACCAAAATTTTCAAGTATTTTTTCTTTTTCCCAGGCAGATTTTGGAATTGGTAAAAGGAGTTTAGTTAATCTAAATGACTGAGTAATTTTAAAATCTAACGCAGAAAAAAGATAAAAGAAGCAGAAAATTAGACTTCTTTCTTCTCAGCAATAGTTTTGCAATCAATACACTCATCCGCAGTAGGGCGAGCCTCTAGGCGAACAAAGGCAATTTCAGCGCCACAAGTCTTGCAATAGCCATAATCACCCATTTCAATAATGTGCAATGTTTTGTCAATTTTGCCAATTAATTTACGCTCACGGTCACGTGTTCTGAGTTCTAATGCAAACTCTTCTTCTAAAGTGGCGCGATCATTAATATCAGCCACTGGCGTTGAGTCTTCTTGAATGTGGCTGATAGTTGACTCAGCATCACTTACTAATTGATCTCTCCAAGTGTTGAGTTTGTTTTTAAAATGATCAAGTTGAGCATCGCTCATAAACTCTTCATCTTTTTTGGGTGTGTAGTGAGGAATATCTTGGTAGTCTGTCTGTGACATGATGTAAGATTAATTTAAAAAAAATATGTTTATACCTAAAGTAACTTAAAATAGCAATTTATTTTTGAACATATTTTATTATAAAACTATTATGACACTAGAAGCACTAATTTTCGATGTCGACGGAACCCTTGCAAACACTGAAAGAGATGGACATTTGGTTGCCTTTAATTTGGCTTTTAAAGAATTGGGTCTAGATTGGCAGTGGTCGAACGAACTTTACCACGAATTACTAAATGTCACCGGTGGCCAATTACGCATTAAATATTATTTAAAGAAATATAACACCGAATTCCAGCATGACGATTTGGATAATTTTGTTGCCTCAATTCACAAACTTAAAACCAGCATATACGTACGCTTGATGGACGAGGGCGCAGTGCCTTTGCGCCCAGGTGTTGAGCGCTTGTTTAATGAAGCAAGAGCAGCGGGTTTGCGCCTGGCCATTGCCACCACCACCACGCCTGCGAATGTTGACGCATTAATTGCCAACACATTGGGTAAAGAGGCTTTGGATTGGTTCGAGGTGATTGGTGCAGGCGATGTGGTGCCAAATCTTAAGCCGGCTGGAGATATCTATACTTACGTACTGGAGCAGATGAATATTGATGCAAATAAGTGCTTAGCTTTTGAGGATTCTCATAACGGTATTATTTCTGCGACTGAGGCCGGGCTAAAAACTTTGATCACTGTGAACGAATACACCAACACTCATGAGTTTGAAGGCGCATGCGCTGTTTTGAACAACTTGGGCGAAGCAGAGCAGCCTTTTGAAATGATCAAGGGTGATGCTACCACCTCAACATTTGTTGATGTTGGCTATTTACGAGCGCTACATGCACAGCATTGTTAAACTAGCAGATGCGACGCGTGTCTATGATGTGGCAACAATTACGCCATTGGCTCGTGCACATCAGCTTTCTGAGCGCCTAAATAACAACGTCTATTTAAAACGTGAAGATGAGTTAAGTATTCATGCTTTTAAGTTAAGAGGTGCCTATCAAAAAATCTCCTCTTTAACGGCCGAAGAAGCGTCCAAGGGAGTGGTAGCATCAAGTGCGGGTAATCATGCGCAAGGGGTGGCTTTATCTGCCAAGAAACTCGGCATTGACTCTATCATTGTCATGCCATTATCAACGCCTAAAATTAAAGTAAATGCAGTGGAGCAGTTGGGCGGCAAGGTAGTTTTGCATGGTGATGTGTATGACGATGCTTATCAATATGCCAAGCAACTTGAAAAACAGCAGGACTTAGTCTTTATCCATCCTTATGATGACATCGAAGTGATGGCAGGCCAGGCAACAATTGCCAAAGAGCTGCTTAATCAACTAGAAAATATCGACAAAGTGTTTATCCCTGTAGGCGGCGGCGGGTTGATTGCTGGCATGGCCACCTACCTTAAGCATTATGCACCGAGGATTCGAGTGATTGGTGTTGAGCCTCAAGATTCGCCAACGCTATATGAAGCATTAAAACAAAACAAACGAGTTATTCTGCCAGAAGTGGGTCGTTTTGCTGATGGGGTTGCGGTTAAGCAGATTGGTGAAAAAACTTTCGAAATTGCCAAACAAGTGGTTGATGAAGTCATCCTAGTGAGTAATGATGAGATCTGCGCGGCCATTAAAGATATTTATGAAGATGTCCGCTCCATATCAGAACCTGCTGGAGCGCTCGCAACAGCAGGCATCAAGAAGTATGTTGAAACTCACAACTTAACAGGTGAACGCTTAGTTTCTGTAGTCTCAGGCGCCAATGTTAATTTTGATCGTCTGCGCTATATTTCAGAGCGCGCTGATATTGGTGAACACAATGAAGCCATTATCGCTGTGACGATTGATGAAAAGCCTGGTAGTTTTTTGAAGTTTTGCCAAATGCTAGAAGATCATTCGATTACCGAGTTTAATTATCGTTATGGCTCGGATACCCAGGCGCGAATCTTTGTTGGTGTTTCGCTCAATGAAGGTCTGAGTGAAAAACAAGCACTATTAGGGCGTTTGTCTGACTCGTTTGATGTCTTAGATATGAGTGATAACTCCATTGCCAAAACTCATATTCGTTATATGGTTGGTGGACGTAGTAATTGCGAGCACGAAGTACTCTATCGATTTGAATTTCCAGAGCGCCCCGGCGCTTTGTTAAATTTCTTGAAAAAAATTGGCAGTCATTGGAACATAACCCTATTTCATTATCGTAATCATGGTGCTGATTTTGGACGTGTATTAATTGGCTTGCAAGCCCAAGATGTTACTAAGCTAGAGCAAAGCTTTGATGAATTAGGCTATTTCTACCAAAACGAAACCGACAACAAGGCCTATCAATACTTCCTTTAGAGATGCAACACCTCAAGATATAGCAGAAATATTAGCGATTGAGAGGTGTGCATTTACAACACCCTGGAGTCAGCAAAAATTCCTTGATGCGTTTGAAAATCCAGCCATAACGACGCGAGTAATTCTACATAATAATCATATAGTGGGATATTTACTGGTCTTGGAGTCAATCGATTTTGTTGATATTTTGAATATCGCCATTCACCCAAATCTCCAACGACAAAACTTGGGAAAAAGCCTGCTAGATGAGTTGTTGCAACGATTAGACAAGAATAAGGTGCACGCTATTTTGTTGGAGGTTAGGGTGTCTAATGTTTCAGCTATTCACTTTTATCAGCAATACGGCTTCGAATGGATTGATACGCGCGAAAAATACTACTCGAACCTTGAGGATGCTAAAATACTACATCTACTTATTTAACAAAACACTAGAGGGTGAACATGGGTTATCAACACATTCAAGTGCCAGAAAATGGCGAAAAAATTACTTTTGACAATGGCGCTATTCAAGTTCCAAATCGTCCAATTATTACTTATATTGAAGGTGATGGTATTGGCTCTGATGTCTCTCCAGTGATGAAAAAAGTCATTGATAGTGTGGTTGAAAAAACCTACAACGGTGAAAAATCAATCCAATGGATGGATATTTATGCCGGTGAAAAGGCTAATGAAATTTACGGGGAATACTTGCCTCGAGAAACATTAGACGCTATTCAAGAATTTGGTGTATCTATTAAGGGTCCACTAACAACACCAGTTGGTGGCGGTATGCGTTCTTTGAACGTTGCCATTCGTCAAGATCTTGATTTGTTTATTTGTCAGCGTCCAGTGCAATACTTTACCGGCACGCCGACACCTGTTAAAGCGCCTGAAAAAGTTGATATGGTAATCTTTAGAGAAAACTCTGAAGATATCTATGCCGGTATTGAGTATCAATCAGGCACAAAAGAAGTAAAAAAACTAATCGACTTTTTGCAAGATGAAATGGGAGTGACTAAAATCCGTTTTCCAGAAACCTCAGGAATCGGAATTAAGCCCGTTTCTAAAGAGGGTACAGATCGCTTGGTTCGCGCAGCGATCCAATATGCAGTTGATAACGACAAAGACTCCGTCACACTTGTGCACAAGGGTAATATCATGAAATTCACCGAAGGTGGTTTTAGAGATTGGGGTTATCAGTTAGCTCGAGAAGAGTTTGGCGCTCAAGTTTTGGGCGATGGTCCATGGTGTGAATTTACCAACCCTAAAACGGGTACAGTTATTACCGTTAAAGATGTTATTGCTGACGCCTTCTTGCAACAAATCTTATTACGACCTGATGAGTACTCTGTGATTGCCACACTTAATCTAAATGGTGATTACGTATCTGATGCGCTTGCAGCTCAAGTGGGTGGTATTGGTATTGCACCAGGTGCAAACTTATCAGACACAACAGCCGTCTTTGAGGCAACTCATGGTACAGCACCTAAATATGCGGGCTTGAATAAAGTTAATCCTGGTTCTATTATCCTATCTGCAGAAATGATGTTAAGACACATGGGTTGGACTGAAGCAGCAGATAAAATTTTAGAGGCGATGTCAGTTGTCATTCAAAACAAGACAGTCACTTACGATCTTGAGCGACTTATGGATGGTGCGACTTTATTATCATGTTCAGAATTTGGCGACGCGCTGATTGATTCTATATCATAGTATTAACCTCTACTAATAGTGTTGCAAAGTAACTAGAGTGGCGTATTATGAGTTATAAGTAGACATTAATTTATTTGCTTTGTAATCAATATATTAAAATAACTCTTAGAGGAGAAATAATGAAAAATGTAACAAAAGTAGTAGCAGTCGCTACAATTATGGCAGCTGCTTCAGCTTCAGCTTTTTTTGGTAACAACGGCGGTAACAACGGTTGGGGCAACTCAAACGGCATGAGCAACTTTGGTCCTTTCGATGGTGGTTCAAACATGGGTCCTTTTAATGGTGGCAATAACTGGGGTCCGTTTACGGGTGGTCAGAACATGGGTCCTTTTAATGGTGGTTCAAACATGGGTCCGTTTAACGGCGCTCAAAACATGGGTCCATTCGCCAACAATAACAACATGAACAATGATTCTGATTGGGGTTTCCATTACAACAATAAGAACAAGACTGGCAACGTTTCTAACGCTACTACAGACGGTCAGTATGCTGGCGCTGCTTCTGCTAATGCTAAGGCACAAGCTGATGCATACGCTAAAGGTGCGGCTGATGGTTTTGCTAAAGGCCAAGCTGATGCATACTCTAAAGGTTATGCAGACGCTAAAGCAGCTTCTTCTGCAGACAGTAGAAGTCAATAGTCAAAACGCTTAGTATAAAAACCAGCTTTCGAGCTGGTTTTTTTATGTCTAAAATTTAGTCTATTATTAACAACCTATATATATGTATTAATTCTAGCCATCAAAAAACTTAGAATTAGTCAAATGCATAATTTGCCATATTTTATAAAGTAGCTGATTATTCTTGATAAATATCTACTTTTTTGAATAAAAACGCGTTTTTTATCGGTCAAAATCAAGTTATTTGCCTAGATTTAGCTGTATTTTGATCTAAATTCTCGATATTTTCATTTTTTTCAATATTTTTTATTGTCAAAAAACCTTGCTATATCACCATTTATTCTATTTTATGATAAATTATATTAGAATATTATTGACTTCTAATATAGTTGTTGTATAATACGCACCATACAGAGCAACTTAGCTCAGTACTTAAGAACAGGATCAATAATGATCTTGTCACAAAATTTAAAAAATAATCTAGGAGATTAACATGAAAAAAATTATCGCAATTACTACTTTAGTAGCAGCTACTTCAGCTTCAGCTTTTTTTGGTAACAATAACAACAACGGTTGGACTAACGGTAACGGCATGTCAA